>PPYE01046263.1_pt1 | contig 69586 bp, 67 predicted proteins | sample 1559881 | NCBI WGS metagenome assembly PPYE01 (sample SAMN08240022, study PRJNA423297) | Human gut metagenome, whole genome shotgun sequencing project. | reverse complement strand
AGACTTGAACTCTCACAGGATAAACTCCCACTAGAACCTGAATCTAGCGCGTCTGCCATTCCGCCACTTCCGCTCGACATGTGATAGTATATCAATAATTGGATAGTTTGTAAACCCTAAAACTCTAAAAAAATAAAAAAAGTTAATTTGTTCAAATAATATAAAAAATCAGAAAATTTAGAAAAAAAGTAGGAATGTAAAAATTATTGTTATTTTTTTGACCTTTTTAATAAAATGAGGTACAATAACACTTGTAGCAAAAAATGAAATCGAGTCAGAATACTTGAATATTTATTAGGAGGGAACAAGTAATGGCAAGAAAAACATTAAAAGAGCAAAAAGCAGCTAAAGCGTTAAAGACAGCAGAACAGACAGCGTTAAAGAATGAGACAGCAGCAGAGGCAACAGCAGAGGCAGCAGCATCTTCTATAAAAGAAACAAAGACAACAGAGACAGTAAAAGAAGAAGTTAAAAAAGTTGAGACTAAAAAAGTTGAGCCTAAGAAGGTAGAAGCAAAACCAGCTCCAAAGGCAATCTCAACTCAGAAAGATACAACAAAAGGAATCGAGACAAAAGCAGCAGTTCTTGTAGATGCACCGGCAAAAGAAGAGAAAGCACCTGCAAAGAAAACAGCAGCAAAGAAAGCACCTGCAAAGAAGACAACAGCAAAGAAAGCTGAAGTAAAAACAGAGATGTTCCTTCAGTTCGCTGGAAAAGAATATACAGAAAAAGAAATCTTCCAGAAAGTAAAAGACGTTTGGACAAAAGTTCTTAAGAATAAAGTTGGCGATTTGAAAGACGTTAAGATTTACTTAAAACCAGAAGATTCAGCAGCTTACTATGTAATCAACGGAGATACAACAGGTAGAGTTGAACTGTAAGATTAAATAAGAAAAGTGTAAGAACATACATAAAAGGAGAAGTGATATTGAAAGGATATCATTTCTCCTTTTTAAGTTGCCATGCATACGACAAAAGGAGTAAGATAGAGTTATTAGAAAAGTAATGGAGGCTTAAAAGATGAACCGATTAGAGCAGCAGCTTCAATTTATTTTGGAAATTGATAAAGTGAAAAAGATTATACGTCAGACACCGCTTTCAGATGCATCACGCAAGGAGAATGATGCAGAGCATTCCTGGCATATAGCATTGATGGCATACCTGCTTCAGGAATACGTAGAGGAACCGGTTGAGGTATCAAAAGTAATGTTGATGGTACTGATCCATGATCTGGTGGAGATTGATGCCGGTGATACCTATGCATATGATGAGGAAGGTGCAAAAACAAAGGATGAGCGAGAAAGAAAGGCAGCTGACCATATTTTTGGAATGTTACCAGAAGATCAAGGAATGTATTTAAAAGCCTTGTGGGAAGAATTTGAAGCGTACGAGACAGCAGAGGCGAAGTATGCACATTTGCTTGATAATTTCCAGCCATTATTGTTAAATGATGCCGCTGGTGGAATTAGTTGGACAGAGCATCAAGTGAAGAAATCACAAATTTATAAAAGAAATGAAAAAGTAGAAGAAACATCTGCGACTATCTGGAAGTGTATGCAAAATAAAATAGATAAGCACATCCAGGCAGGTCATGTTTTAGATGAGTAATGTAAGTTGGGCACTTTATAGACGTGCAGGAGATTAATACAAGGGGTGATATGTGATGTATGAAAGAGAAACAGAACAGTTGCAGAAGATGATTGATGAAAGCCAGAATATTGTCTTTTTTGGAGGCGCAGGAGTATCGACGGAGAGTGGAATCCCGGATTTTAGAAGTGCGGATGGTATTTATCATCAGTCTTATAAATATTCACCGGAACAGGTAGTGAGTCATTCTTTTTTTATACAGCATACAGAAGCTTTTTACGAATTCTATAAAGAGAAAATGATGATGCTGGATGCGAAGCCGAATGCGGCGCATAGAAAGCTTGCAGAGCTGGAAATGGCAGGGAAGCTGAAAGCAGTTGTAACACAGAATATCGACGGACTGCATCAGGCAGCAGGAAGCAAAACGGTATATGAATTACATGGAAGTATTATGAGAAATTATTGCATGGATTGTCATGAATTTTATGATGCGGAATATGTGAAAAGTTCTGATGGAATACCAAGATGTAAAAAATGTGGAGGGATTATTAAACCAGATGTTGTTCTTTATGAAGAAGGATTGGATTCTGCAACGATCCAAGGTGCTGTAAATGCAATCAGCCAGGCAGATATGTTGATCATCGGAGGCACTTCATTGGTCGTATATCCGGCGGCCGGATTTATTGATTACTTCAATGGAAAATATTTGGCAGTGATCAATAAATCGGAGACCGGAAGGGCTGTGCGGTCGAATTTGACGATTTCAGCCCCGATTGGAGAAGTGATGGAGAAAATTTTTGTTTGAGCTATTTGCATGTGATATTAAAAGCAGTTAAATTTGCAACGTTCTCAATCATGAAAAATAAATTATTTTGTTGTATTACGGCGAATTAATACAGGGGCAATTTGTTTATGAACAGGTTCACCTAATGGTTTGGGAACACGCTTTTTCTGCTCTTCCATCTGTTGGACAAGAAGATCCATGGCAGTCTTTGCAATCACATCAATCTGCTGGCCGATGGTTGTGATCGGAAGGATTGCCTCGCTGGCAATCGGAGAGTTGTCAAATCCAACAATCTCATAAGTAGAAGGAAATGTTCCATATTTTTGGAAAATTAAATTAAGAAACATATTTGCATAGGTATCATTCGCGAGAAAGATACCTTTTTTTTGATTGGGGTATTTTGCTTCTATTTTGTTGAAAATCTCTCGGATTATGTTTAAAATCTCATGATAAGAATCACCTTCTACACTAAGATCTATATCATATGGAATATGATATTCTTCGCAAGTAGCCTGAAAGGCTCGGATTCGGTCATAAGCCGGGATGGATTTATTCACATTGACATTTATATGAATTAATATGTCACATTTATCCCGAATCAACAGGGAAGTAGCTTGAAGCGCACCCATATAGTTATCAGTATTGACACTGCTGATATATTCTGCTTCGCGTTCAATTGCGATGACAGGAATCTGATAGGAAGCAAGTTTCTCAGATGGAAGAGTGTGACTTAAAACAATCAGTCCTTCAATCTGATAAGACAGAAGTTCTTCAATGTACTGTTGTTCTTCTTCAGCACCATGTTCACTGGCGAAAACAAGAAATTTATAGTGATAATCACTGTAGCTGGAAAGGAATTGTGTCAGCATCTCAGAATAATAGTGCAGGTAAAGGTTTGGAACAATGATTCCGATAAATTCGCTTTTTCCATTTGCCAGAACCTTTGCCAGCTTATTCTTTTTATATCCAAGTGTATCAAGAGCCTGTGAAATCTTTTCCTGGTTTTCAACCGTCAGTGAATCCGGGTGATTGAAATATCTTGATATTGTAGTTTTTGAAAAATTGGTGTATTCCGCAATATCTGCAAAAGTTACCTGTTTTTTACTCATAAAATTTGAATCTCCTTCAATATGATGGCTGATGGTTAATAATATCTTTCAGTATAGCAATTTTCATGGAAAAACGCAATACTAAAATAACCAGTTACGTAACCGGTTATTTTATCACACAAAAGTGTTGACAGAAAGAGAAGAATATAGTAATATCAAACTATAAAGTAACCGGTTACGTAACCGGTTTTCCGTAAAGTTAAAGGAATGGAGGAAGAAGTGCATGAAAAGAATGCAAAATCAAGCAAAGTCCGTAAGCAAACGAACGTGGAGAGAAAAGATGATTTATATGAAGAAAAACTGGCAGTTATATCTTTTCTTCCTAATGCCAGGGCTTTTACTGACAATTATTTTTAAGTATCTCCCAATGGGTGGTCTCCTGATAGCGTTCGAAGACTACAATGTAATAAAAGGAGTTCTTGGTAGTCCATGGGTAGGACTTGAGTATTTTAGGCGATTTTTATCTTCACCAGATTTTATGAATTATCTGATGAATACATTAAAATTGAGTATCTATGGACTGTTGTGGGGGTTCCCGGTTCCGATTATTCTTGCATTGCTTCTAAATCGCATCCGTAAGACAGGGATTAAAAAGAAAGTTCAGCTTTTGATCTATATGCCGAATTTTATTTCAGTCATCGTACTTTGCGGTATGGTTCGTATGCTTTTATCACCTGTAGGACCGTTGAACAAAGCGCTCGGAATTAGCACAAACTGGATGACAATGCCTTCTGCATTCCGGACAATTTATATTGCAAGCGGAATCTGGCAAGCAGCAGGATGGTCATCTATCATGTATACAGCAGCATTGGCAAATGCAAGCAAGGAGCTGGAAGAAGCAGCGATCATGGATGGAGCTAATCTTCTGCAGCAGATCTGGTATGTAGAGTTGCCGGCAATTAAAAATATTATTGTAATTCAGTTTATTTTACAGGCCGGAAATATTATGAGTATAGGTTTTGAAAAAGCATATGCTTTACAGACAGACATGAACTTGCCAGCATCAGAAATCCTGTCTACATATGTATATCGTATTGGACTTCTGAACGGAGATTATGGATATTCGACAGCGGTAGGTCTCTTCAATTCGGTTATAAATGTTATCTTGTTGATCTTTGTAAACTGGGTTGTTAAGAAACTGAATGACGGAGAAGGATTATAGAAAAGAGGGAGAAGAGATGGAGAAAAAAAAGAAGAAAAAATATTCAAGGACAGACCAAGTAATCCTTGGAATCGGATTTACCATTCTTGGTTTATTCGTCCTTTCTATAGCAATACCGATTATCTATGTAGTACTTGCATCCTTTATGGATCCGACTGTTTTGAATAACCAGGGATTGAGTTTTAATATTAAGGACTGGACATTAGATGCATATCGAAGAGTGTTAGAGAATGAAATGATCTGGCGTGGCTTTTTAAATTCCTTCCTGTATTCACTTGCATTTACAGTTATTTCTGTTTTTGTGACATTATTGGCAGCATATCCGTTGTCCAAAAAAGAATTTGTAGGAAGAAAGATTTTTAATATTATTTTCTTAATTACTATGTTTTTTGGCGGTGGAATGATTCCTACATTCATTTTGATCAATCAACTGCATATGGTTAATACAGTGTGGGCAATCCTGATTCCAGGAGCATTTAATGTATGGAATATGATTCTTGCAAGAACTTATTATCAGTCAATTCCAACAGAATTAAGAGAAGCATCTGCGATTGATGGAGCGAATGAAATCCAACATTTCTTTAAAATTATGATTCCGGTATGTAAGCCAATCATTGCAGTACTGGCGCTTTGGTCTTTCGTTGGAATGTGGAACAGTTATTTCGACGCAATGATTTATTTGAATGATGCGAATTTGCAGCCATTACAGTTAGTGCTCCGTTCTATCTTAGTACAGAATACACCACAGCCAGGCATGATTGCCGATATTCAGAGCACAGCGGAAATGGCAAAAATAGCAGAACAGCTCAAATATGCAACCATTGTAGTATCAAGTTTACCACTGTTAGTAATGTACCCATTCTTCCAGAAGTACTTTGACAAAGGAATTATGGTTGGATCGGTAAAAGGCTAATAAGAAAGGAATGATACAGATATGAAGAAAAGAAAAGTAAATGCATTACTTGCAATTGTACTATCTCTGACGATGCTGGTGGGAATTACAGGTTGTGGAAAAGAGCAGCAGCTTGAAGCTGAAATCAACCCGGACACACCTGCAACGGAAGTGCAGTTTCCATTGAAGGAAACAGCAGAACTTTCATTTATTACAAGTGCACCGGCTACATCAACACAGGAGCCAAATGAACGAGTAATCTTTCAGAGAATGGAAGAGCAGACGAATGTTCATATTGATTGGACTTGTTTTGTATCGGATCAGTTTTCTGATAAGAAAAATCTGGCACTTGCTCAATTTGGAAATCTACCGGACGGATTATTCAATGCAGGAATGAGTGATTATGATCTATTGCGTTATGCAAAGCAGGGTATCATCATCCCATTAGAAAATCTGATAGATAAATATATGCCGAATTTACAGGCAGTATTTGATAAATATCCAGAATATAGGACAATGTGTACAGCACCAGATGGACATATTTATTCATTCCCTTGGATTGAACAGCTTGGAGCCGGGAAAGAAGCCATTCAGGCAATCGGAGATATTCCATATATTAACAAAAAATGGCTGGATTATCTAGGACTTGAGATTCCGACAACAACAGATGAATTGGAACAGGTATTGATTCAATTCCGTGATCATGCAGATGAGCTTGAAAAAGAATTTTCAATTGAAGGTAATGTGATTCCAATGTCATTTATTATCAATAATGGAGACCAAGATCCGGCAATTTTAATCAATGGGTTTGGAAAAGGTTATGGAGATACGGGAGATCATTTCGCTGTAACGGATGAAGGAAAAGTTATTTACACAACTGTTCAGGAAGGTTATAAAGAAGGAATTGAATGGTTACATAAACTTGTGACAGAGGATTTAGTTGACCCAGAAGCATTTACACAAGAGTGGTCTACCTATGTAGCAAAAGGTAAGAACCATCGATACGGTCTCTGTTTTACATGGGACATTGCAAATATTGATAACAATGAAGATTATGTGATGCTACCGGCGCTGACGGGGCCGAATGGCATGAGAAATATCACGAGACAGAACAACAGTGAAACAAGTGGATTTGACCGTGGAAGATGTGTTCTTACATCAAGTTGTCGGAATACAGCACTTGCTGCTGCATGGATTGACCAGATGTATGCACCACTTCAATCACCACAGAATAACTGGGGAACTTATGGAGAAAAGGACTCCTTTAACATTTTTGAAATGTCCACAAACAAAGATGGTGGAAAAATGCTAAAGCATATGGATCTTGGAAACCAGTCTCCGGTAGAAGTGCGTGAGGCACAATCGGTAAATGGCCCTCTTGCAGTTTTAAATGAATATTATGATGTATATGTAACACAGCCAGAAGATGCAAAATGGCGTTTGGATAATATGCATGAAACTTATTTACAGGATATGAACAGTAAATATGTTTATCCAAATGTGTTTATGAGCATTGATGATACGAATAAAGTATCTCAGTACGATACAGATATAAAAAAATATGCAGAACAGAAGAAAGCAGACTGGATTCTGAATGGAGGAATTGACAAAGAGTGGGATTCCTATCTGAAGAAAATGGAACAGTATGGACTTTCTGATTATCTTTCAATTAAACAGAAATACTTTGATCAGTATCAGGAGTCAGTGAGTGAAGAAAAATAACAATACGAACAACAGGAGAATTTGCATGAGTGAGATGTTAGAAAAGGCTAGAAAATATGAAGAAGAACAAGGGAAGCAGATAAAAGCAGAAGACAGACCGGCTTTTCATGTGAGTCCATATGTCGGATGGATGAATGACCCGAATGGTTTTTCATACTATCAGGGAGAGTACCATCTTTTTTATCAGTATTATCCATATGATACACACTGGAACAGTATGCATTGGGGGCATGTGGTAAGTAAAGACTTATTACATTGGAAATATCTCCCGGCAGCTCTTGCACCAGATGAAGAATACGATAAGATTGGATGTTTTTCGGGAAGTGCAATAGAGTTGGATGACGGTAGACAATTGCTTATGTATACAGCCGTAGATCATGAAACATTAGAAGATGGAAGTAAAAGAGATATACAGACACAGGCGGTAGCTGTCGGAGATGGAAGAGATTATGTGAAATACGAGAAGAATCCGGTTTTAACAGAAAAGGATCTTCCGGAAGGTGCAAGTAAAGTAGATTTCCGTGATCCAAAAATCTGGAAAGGAAAAGATGGAAACTTCTATTGTGTGATCGGAAGCAGACCGGCAGATGGAAGCGGACAGATTCTTCTTTACAGAAGTGAGAATGGATTTGACTGGGAATTTGTCAGCATCCTTGCAGAAAATAAGAAACGTTTTGGAAAAATGTGGGAATGTCCGGATTTCTTTGAACTGGATGGAAAACACATTCTCCTGACAAGTCCGCAGGATATGTTGCCGGAAGGCTTGGAATATCATAGCGGAAACGGCACTTTATGTATCATAGGAGAAATGGACAAGGATACATATACCTTAAAAGAGCAGTTCGCTCAGTCTGTGGATTATGGAATTGATTTTTATGCAATGCAGACGGTGAAAGCACCGGACGGCCGCAGAATTATGATTGGCTGGATGCAGAACTGGGACACACTGGCTCATCGTGATAATGATTCGAAGTGGTTTGCACAAATGAGTTTGCCAAGAGAACTGTCTGTGAAAAACGGAAGACTTTATCAAACTCCAATCAAAGAACTCGATACACTGCGCAAAAACAGAGTTGAGTACAACGATGTAGTAATAGATAATGATACGATCACATTAGATCGCGTCGAAGGACGAACCATCGACATGGAACTCGTGATACGTCCGGAAGATAAAGAACATGTATATAAGAAATTCGCATTACGTTTTGCACAGAATGAGAAATTCCATACAGAACTGAGCTTCCGTCCTGATGAGTCTGTACTGAAAATTGACAGAAAATTTTCAGGAACCGAAAGAGCGTTGGTTCATCAGAGAAGATGTCTGGTAAATGGAGATGCAAATGAATTAAAGCTTCGTGTGATTCTGGACAGATTCAGCGCAGAAATATTTATTAATGATGGCGAGCAGGTTATGTCTGTAGTTATATTTACAGAACAAGAGGCAAAAGGAATTTCGTTCTTTGCTGATGGTGCAGCTAAAATCGATGTAGTGAAATATGATCTGATTTAGAAAATACATGATTGAACTTACATTGAGATTGAAAATGCATGGATAATGATAGGGGGATTCCTGAAATGGGAATCCCCTTTGTAGTATAGGAGTATAGTATCGATGATAGAAGAAAGAAGAAAAAGACATGAGAATGAACTGCATGAAAAGTATCTGCAGTTATATCACAATGAACAATGTTATGAAGAATTAATGCAAATGCTGGAAGAGGCTTATCAGAATAGACCAGCGGAACTTAGGAGATTAGACGGCAGAAGAGAAAAAGAACCGAACTGGTATCGAAACAGAAATATGCTTGGGATAACGATGTATCCGAAGCTGTTTGCAGGAGGATTAAACGGTGTAATAGAGCATTTGGATTATTTGTCTGAGCAGAAGATCACCTATCTTCATCTGATGCCGCTTCTGAAGATGCCGCATCCATATAATGACGGTGGCTATGCGGTAGAGGATTTTAAACAGGTAGATCCTGAAATTGGAACAAATGAAGAGTTGAAAAGATTGACAAAAGAGCTGAGAAAACGTGGAATCAGTCTGTGTCTGGATGTTGTTATGAATCATACAGCAGATACGCATGAGTGGGCAATGCGAGCCAAACGAGGCGAACAGGAATATATGGATCGCTATCAGTGTTATGAAACTCGTGAGATTCCGGATCAATTTGAAAAGACAATGCCACAGGTATTTCCGGAGACTGCACCGGGAAATTTTACATGGTGTGAAGAGATGCACAGGCATGTATTGACAACATTTTATCCTTATCAGTGGGATCTGAATTATCATAATCCGAAAGTATTTAACGAAATGATTGGAAATATCCTGTATCTGGCAAATCTCGGAGTGGAAGTCTTTCGTATTGATGCAGTTCCTTATATCTGGAAAGAATTAGGAACAAATTGTAGAAATCTTCCACAAGTGCATCTTATTGTACGCATGTTACGAATGATTCTTGAGATGGTTTGTCCTGGTGTAATCCTGAAAGGCGAGGTTGTTATGGAACCAAAGGAACTTCCGGTTTACTTTGGAACAGAAAACGAACCGGAATGTCATATGTTATACGGAGTTTCCAGCATGGTAAATCTATGGGCAGCACTGGCCACAAGAGATACAAGAATGTTAAAACATCAGATGGATGTAATCCACAGTCTTCCGAAGAATTGTTATTTTGTCAATTACCTTCGCTGTCATGATGATATTGGCTGGGGCCTGGATGAAGAGCAGGAGAAGAAGCTGGAGATAGATCCGATTCAGCACAAGGAATATTTATATCATTTCTTTGAGGGAACATATCCGTACAGCTTTGCTCGTGGAGAGCTGTATAATTACGATCCGGTGACCAAAGATGCCAGAAGCTGTGGAACAACAGCAAGTCTGTGTGGAATCGAAAAAGGTGGATTTGAAGGAGATCTTGAGCAGGTGAAACAGGGAATCCAGAGAGTGCTCATGATGCATGCGGCATGTATGAGCATGGAAGGTTTTGTGATGCTTTCATCCGGAGATGAAATCGGTCAGGTCAATGATTACAATTATAAGAAAAACCCGGATACTGCTGTGGACAGTCGATATCTGCATCGAAGTCCGTTCCAGTGGGAGAATGCCGAGAAGAGAAAAAAACCAGGTACTGTACAGTATGCAATCTGGAATGGTTTGAAACAGATGGAAGAATTCAGACGCGAGGAGAATTGCTTTGGAGAGACTGCCGGCATCTCTACCTGGGATACGGGAAATTCTTCAGTCTTCGCAATCAGAAGGACAACAGGAAGAGAAGAACTGATCTGTCTGGCTAATTTCTCGGAATATGGTCAGAATGCCTGGTTGAATTGTCTGGAAGGTAAATACGAAGATTTATTTACAGGAGAAAAACTGGAAATGAATTCGGTATGGATGAATCCTTATCAGTACAGATGGTGCGTGAAAAAATAGAAGTCTTGCAAAAAGAAGAAATATAGTCGTTTTATGACGGCAGAATGGAGAAAGTGATGAAGAAATATGATGTAGTGGCATTAGGAGAATTATTAATTGATTTTACAGAAAATGGAAAAAGTGCTCAGGGAAACCCACTTTTTGAAGCAAATCCGGGAGGCGCTCCGTGCAATGTACTTGCAATGTTGACAAAACTTGGACATAAGACGGCATTCATCGGAAAAGTTGGGGAAGACTTTTTTGGAAAACAGTTGAGAGATGCGATAACAGAAGTTAAGATTGATGCTTCTGGATTATGCACAGACAAAGAAATCCATACAACACTGGCGATGGTGCATACTTATCCGGATGGTGACAGAGATTTTTCATTTTATCGAAATCCGGGAGCAGATATGATGCTGAATAAAGAAGAAATTTGTGAAGAACTTATCAAAGGAACAAAAATCTTCCATTTCGGAACATTATCTATGACACATGAAGGGGTACGCGAAGCGACAAAAGAGGCAATTCGCATCGCAGAAGAGTCCGGTGCACTTATTTCCTTTGATCCGAACTTACGTCCTCCGCTTTGGAATTCTTTGGATGAGGCAAAGGAACAGGTATTATATGGATTAGCGCATTGTCAGATTTTGAAAATTTCAGACAATGAGATTCAGTGGCTGACTGGTGAAGAAGATTATACTGAGGGTGTGAACTGGATTAGAGAAAGATATCAGATTCCGCTAATTCTTGTATCTATGGGGAAAGAAGGAAGCCGTGCATATTATAATGGAATTATGGTAGAGGTAAAACCGTTTCTTCAGAAAAATACAATTGAGACGACAGGGGCAGGAGATACATTCTGTGGTTGTGTATTACATTATATCTGTGAACATGGAATGGAAGGCTTAGAAGAAGAAAATCTGAAAGAAATGCTGACGTTTGCAAATGCGGCAGCATCTGTGATCACAACAAGAAAAGGTGCACTGCGCGTAATGCCGACAAGAGATGAAGTTCAGAATCTGCTGGACGAACGGATGTAATAATAAAGTAAACCACCAGTGGACTGGTGGCTGAAAAATCATTTATATGGTTTCGTGGGAGGCAATCCTGCGGAACCATTTTTGTGGAAATTCAAAAACAAACAAAATACCAAGTACAATTGCAACGGCAATTTTTAAGGTTAGAAATCCGCGGGCAGAAGCTTTGGCAAGCTGGTCTGTCACTACATAGTAGGCGGTCCAATAGATGCCGGCTCCGGGAACCAGTGGGAAAATGCCGGCAATCAAAAAGCCCGCATCCAGAAAGAAGCAATTGTTTCCAAAATAAATTTCCCCCAGTTATTCTTGTTTTACAAAAAAGCGGATACAAAACGAAAATAGAATCCGAAGTGTATCCGCATCTTTTAAGATTATAGCACATTTTTTACAATTAATCCTGAAATAATTTCATTCCCATCCAACCCTTCATATGTCGGAGCATTTCATCATCAGGATCGAACAAGACAGTACAGAGGGTCTGATTCAATGCAATGATGATAGCATATGTGTTGGCATTTGCATTTCCAGAAGAGAAATCATAGCGTTTTGTTGTGTGGTAAGAGTCCAGTCTGTGGGAGTTTTTCGGCGCTATAATTTCTGCATGCTGAATATCAATAGAAAGCTTGTCTTTTCTATTTGCTTTGCTGTAAATTGCTGCAATATCGAGTTCGTGGTTTAATAAGTCATATTCATATTCCACATTAAAACGAGGAAAGATAAAATAATAGGCAAGAACAGCATATAAAGCAGCTAACATAAATGCAAAAAATCCTAAAAACGGAAATCCAAAGAGGATAAGAATCAGGATTGGGAGAAAAGAAAGTACACGTAAAAGTGCAGTCTTTCCGGTTGGTTTACAAGTTACCAGTTGTTCATAATAAGTGTCATTCATGTTAAGAATTCCTTTCTGAATGTAAATAATTTATAACCATACTTGCAAGTTTGAAGGTCATAGCATCTTCGAATTTGCGAAGGTCGAGACCTGTCTTTTTCTCTACCTGATCAAGTCGGTAAATAAGAGTATTGCGGTGCATATGTAATTGTCTGGAAGTCTCGGCAATATTCAGGTTGTTTTGGAGAAATCTGGTAATTGTTATATCTGTTTCATTATCAAATGAATCAGGAATATCATCACCAAATACTTCGCGTAAAAATCCTTCGCAGATTGAAATCGGAAGCTGGTATAGCAAGCGTCCGACTCCAAGTCGGTTATACGGAAATACTGTTTGTTCTGAATAAAATAAATTTCCAACCTTTAAAGCGAGATAGGCACTTTTATAAGCTTCTGAGCATTCCGAAAGGGAATGAAAGCATCCGCTGTAAGCTACCTGTATAAAAGAGAGAGCCTCCATATTCAGTGTATCAACAATCGTACGTGCAATCTGTAAAAAATCGTTTTCTGTTTCCGAATCCTTCACGGGACGAAGGACGACCATGCTGGATTCAGTTAAAGGGACCAGATAAGAGTGCGTCTGTGGTGGAAACAGATTCTTTAAAATCTCCGGAATTGTTTCATCCAGAGAACCTTTGGTCTTTAATAAAAACAGAATACGTCGTTCCTCAAGATTGATATGCAGTCGCGAAGCTCTTTCTAAAATATCATATATCGGAATCGTTCCGGTTACAAGCCCCTGTAAAAAATAGATCTTGTTATATTTTTCCTGATAAGCATTACAAAGACAACGTATCTGTGTGAGTGCCTGTATTTCCTCTTCTTCTGTATCAGCTTTTACATCAAGGGTGATACCTGTAAGCTGTCTGAGATTTTTTAATGCATGTTCAAGTTCTGTGATATGTTTCATGAAAGCCTCCGTTTATACCTCACTAAATGTTGCAGATAAAGAGACAAAGGGAGGAGTTGTACAAAAGTACAACCCCTCTCTTATATGTAACCTCGTAATCGCTTGATTCTTTGTGATTACAGGGTGAACTCTTTCTTTTATAATAAACTACTAGTTTGTAATCGTCAACTCAGTATCTTTGTCGAAGAGGTGGATCTTTTCCATATCAAGAGCGAAGACTGCATCATCTCCTGTTCTCAGAGTTGTACGTGGATTAACACGTGCTGTCATCTGAGTTCCCTCTAAGTCGAAATACAAGAATACTTCTGCACCAAGCAATTCATAAACTTTGATCTTAGATTTGATCACGCTGTCAGGAGAATTGCTGATAAATGCCTGTGAATCATGTACATCTTCAGGACGAATACCAAGAACAACAGTTTTTCCATCATAACCGCCATCAATCAGAGCCTGTTTTTTAGATGCAGGAACTTTTAATACATGCTCACCTACTTTTAATGTAACATCATTTCCATTTACATTAACAAGTGCATCCATGAAGTTCATCTGAGGTGATCCGATAAATCCGGCAACGAACTGGTTACATGGTGTATTGTAAAGGTTCTGAGGAGTATCTACCTGCTGAACAATTCCGTCTTTCATAACAACGATTCTTGTACCAAGTGTCATAGCCTCTGTCTGGTCATGTGTAACGTAGATGATTGTAGCACCTAAATTCTCATGCAGTTTGGAAATCTCGATACGCATCTGAACTCTCAGCTTAGCATCCAGGTTTGAAAGAGGCTCATCCATAAGGAATACCTTAGGATTACGAACGATAGCACGTCCCATAGCAACACGCTGTCTCTGTCCACCGGAAAGAGCTTTTGGTTTACGATCAAGCAGTTTTTCAAGGTCAAGGATTCTTGCAGCCTCGCGAACTTTTTTATCAATCTCATCTTTTGGAACTTTACGAAGTTTCAAACCGAAAGCCATGTTGTCATATACTGTCATATGTGGGTACAGAGCATAGTTCTGGAATACCATTGCGATATCACGGTCTTTAGGCTCTACATCGTTCATTTTCTTTCCGTCAATTTCAAGAACACCACCGGAAATGTCTTCCAGACCTGCGATCATACGAAGTGTAGTAGATTTACCACATCCTGATGGTCCTACGAAAATGATGAATTCTTTATCTTCGATTTCAAGATTGAAATCTTTTACTGCGTGAAATCCGTTTGGATATACTTTTTCAATTCCTTTTAATGATAAACTTGCCATTTGAAATAGCCTCCTTAAAAAATATAATAATGAGTGTTAAAAGTTTGTGTTTTGTTTTGTTCTGAGATAAGTATACAAATAAAGCGGGAAATGAACAATGTAACGAGTAACCAAAAAAATAAGAGATGGATGTACATTTTAACCATAAGGGAAAATTGAATGTCCGGATGCGGTAATATTTGACGGAAAGATAAGAATCCGTTACAATGAGCCTTAGAACACCTTATTTTAAGTGTTCAGAGTAAGGTAGAAAAGAGGATGAATGATTATGGCAAATCCAATCGTAACATTTGAGATGGAGAATGGAGACATTATGAAAGCAGAACTGTATCCGGAGATCGCTCCTAATACAGTGAATAACTTTGTATCATTAGTTCAGAAAGGATTCTATGATGGACTAATCTTCCATCGTGTTATCCGTGGGTTTATGATCCAGGGAGGATGCCCAAACGGAACAGGTATGGGTGGTCCGGGATATTCAATCAAAGGAGAATTTTCACAGAACGGATTCGAGAATAATCTGAAACATGATCCGGGAGTGCTTTCTATGGCACGTGCAATGCATCCGGATTCAGCAGGATCACAGTTCTTCATCATGCATGAGAAATCACCACATCTGGATGGCGCTTATGCAGCATTTGGTAAGATTACAGAAGGAATGGATATTGTAAATAAGATTGCTGAGACAGCAACAGATTACAGTGACCGTCCACTGGAAGAACAGAAGATGAAGAAGGTTACAGTTGAGACATTCGGCGAAGAATATCAGGAGCCGGAAAGAGCTTAAGTAAAGCATCAAAGATAAGAAGAGCTGCCGTTTCTATGATGAGAGTTGTAGAACGGGAGCTTTTTTTTGTCTCTTTTCGGAGAATGCTTTACAAAAAAGCCTTCATATTTTAGAATAAGGAACATGAATGTTTACTGATTGCCTTTTGCAGGTAAACAATAAGCATATGTGCCATACAAGGTAAATAAATAATGGAGGCGTGGCCTTATGGAGATGATACAGGCAGAAGAGCTTGTTTATGAATATGAAAAACGAGATGATGAGGGCAATGTAGTCGGAATGCATCGAGCTGTAGATGGTGTGGATATAGATGTCAGACCTGGACAGTTTGTTGCGATTCTTGGACATAATGGCTCTGGAAAATCTACACTCGCAAAACATATGAATGCAATTCTTGTTCCGACAGGAGGAACGATGTGGGTGAACGGGCGTGATACGAAGGATCCGAATGAGCTGATGAATGTACGTCAATCAGCCGGGATGGTATTTCAGAATCCGGATAACCAGATTATTGGAACTGTCGTAGAAGAGGATGTCGGATTTGGACCGGAGAATTTAGGTGTCCCGACGGATGAGATATGGAAGCGAGTAGAAGACAGTCTCAGGGCTGTAGGTATGTTGGAATATCGTAAAAATTCACCAAATAAATTATCAGGCGGACAGAAACAACGTGTGGCAATTGCAGGTGTAATCGCGATGGAGCCACAGTGTATTGTATTGGATGAACCAACAGCCATGTTAGACCCGAATGGAAGAAAAGAAGTGCTTCGTACAGTGCATGAACTTCGTAAAAGAAAAAATGTAACAGTTATCTTAATTACACATTATATGGAAGAAGTAGTAGATGCAGACTGGGTATATGTAATGGATAGCGGACATGTGGTGATGCGTGGAACACCAAGACAGATTTTTAGTCAGGTCGATGAATTGAAAAAATATCACCTTGATGTGCCACAGGTTACGATGCTTGCAGAGGAACTTCGAAAGAGAGGAATGGATATTCCAAAGGGAATACTGCATCGTGAAGAACTGGTACAGTATATTATGAAAGCACAGAAAAAGACGCATAGAAATGGAGAAACCAATGTCAATAAAACTGGAACATATAAATTATATTTACAATCCAGGTGATGCATATGAAAGACATGCATTGAAGGATATTAATTTGGAAATTCCACAGGGACAGTTTGTAGGAATTATCGGACATACGGGTTCAGGAAAATCTACATTGATCCAGCATTTAAACGGATTAATCAAAGCAACTTCAGGACAGTTATATTATGAAGGTAAAAACATTTATGAAGCCGGTTATAATATGCGAATGCTTAGAACACAGGTCGGACTTGTATTTCAGTATCCAGAGCACCAGTTGTTTGAAGTAGATGTACTGACAGATGTTTGTTTTGGACCAAAAAATCAGGGATTGTCAGAAGAAGATTGTATGAAGCGTGCAAAGGAAGCACTGGAGCTTGTACAATTTCCTGAAAAATATTATCGTCAGTCACCGTTTGAATTGTCGGGAGGACAAAAGCGAAGAGTGGCGATTGCCGGAGTTCTGGCTATGAAACCGAAAGTTCTTGTGCTGGATGAACCAACCGCAGGACTGGACCCGCAGGGACGGGATGATATTCTGGATCAGATAGCAAGACTTCATAAAGAAACAGATATGACAGTAATTCTGGTATCTCATAGTATGGAAGATATTGCCCGTTACGTGGACAGAATTATTGTAATGAATCATGGAGAGAAGATGTTTGATGGGGAGCCGAAAGCTGTATTTGCACATTATAAAGAGCTGGAACAGATTGGACTTGCAGCTCCGCAGGTGACGTATATTATGCATGACTTAAAAGAAAGAGGGCTGGATGTGCGTACAGATGCCACAACAGTCGAAGAGGCAGCAGACGAGATAATGAGGTGTTACCATGATTAGAGATATTACAATAGGACAGTATTACCCTGCACAAAGTCCGGTTCATCGACTGGATCCAAGGGTGAAGATTATTTGTACGCTGATATTTTTAGTATCGTTGTTTGTACAGAACAGTCTGCTGGGCTATGCAGTTGCAACCATATTTTTAATGATTGTAATCAAAGCAAGCCAAGTTCCGCTCAAATTTATGCTCAAAGGCTTGAAGGCAATCGTTATTTTATTGTTATTTACGGTTGTGATGAATTTATTTTTGACAAAAGGCGGAGAGACACTGGTACATTTCTGGATTTTTACAATTACAGAACAAGGGCTTAGAGTGTCCGTGTTTATGGCAATCCGTTTGATTTATCTGATTGTCGGATCTTCACTTATGACACTGACGACAACACCAAATTCCCTGACAGATGGGATTGAAAGCGTATTAAAACCGCTTAATAAAATAAATGTTCCGGTTCATGAGATTGCGATGATGATGTCAATTGCACTTCGTTTTATTCCAATCCTTTTGGAAGAAACAGATAAGATCATGAAGGCACAGATCGCCCGTGGTGCGGACTTGGAGAGTGGAAATATCATTCAGAAAACAAAAGCAATGGTTCCGATTTTAGTGCCGTTGTTTGTTTCTGCATTTAGAAGAGCAAATGACCTTGCCATGGCAATGGAAGCGAGATGTTACTGCGGTGGTGAAGGCAGAACGAAGATGAAGCCATTGATTTATGAAAAAAGAGATTATCTGGCATATACATTTTCGATTTTTTATCTTGTAGTTGTTATCATTGTGGGACATTTCATTCCATTTAAAGTATGGATCTTTTAAAAATGGAGTATAAGTAGTGAGAAGAATAAAATTAACAGTTGCCTATGACGGCACCGATTATTGTGGCTGGCAGATACAGCCAAACGGAATTACGATTGAAGAGGTATTGAACAAAAAACTGTCAAAACTGACAGGAGAAAACATTGTTATCATTGGTGCGAGCCGGACCGATTCCGGGGTGCATGCGATGGGAAATGTGGCGGTGTTTGATACTGAATCGCCGATTCCGCCGGAACGATTTTCTTATGCGTTAAATCAAAAACTTCCGGATGATATCGTGATAGTAAAATCAGAAGAAGTACCATCCGACTGGCATCCGAGATATCAGAATCATATTGTGAAAACGTATGAATATCATATTTTGAATACAGAGGTTCCAGATCCTACAAAGAGACATAACACATATTTTGTTTCTTATAAGTTGGACGTTGCGAAAATGCGTGAAGCGGCAGAATATTTGCTTGGCGAACATGATTTTGCAAGCTTTTGCAATATTAGGACAAATGTGGAAGATACGGTCAGAACAATTTACGAATTGGAAGTTTTGGAGTCAGAATGTGCTTATGCGAGAAATGGGCATGCGGCCGGACGAGAGCTGACAATCCGAATTAAGGGAAATGGTTTTCTCTATAATATGGTTCGGATTATTGTTGGGACGCTTCTGCGTGTTGGACGTGGGTTCTATACGCCAGAGCAGGTGAAAGAGATTCTGGAGGCGAAAGATAGACAGGCAGCAGGTGTGACAGCACCGCCGCAGGGGCTGATGCTGATGCAGATTGAATATCAAGATATCTTATTAACAAAAAAGTGACACTTATCAACATAAAGTTTCTTGAGATAAAGAAGCAGATATTCTACAGTAAATGGGACTATTCTTTTTTCACAGCCCCTTTTGATGATGACTTATATACTAAATTATTGGAAGAAAAAGTAAATGGAAAAGAAAATTGAAAAAAATTTCCATTTTTATATTTGGCTAAATTGTTTTCACAACAAACAAGAGCGATAGATTGAAATTCGAAGTAAAAGAAGTTTCAATTTATCGTTCTATTTTTATATGTAAAACCAATATGGTTTGAAAAAAAGTAAAAAAATAATATATTTTCTGAAAAATAAAGGTAACAAGGAATAATAAACAAAAAAGAAAATGTTTTTCTGTGAAGAGTTACCAAAAAGAAAATATTTTCCAAAAAAGTATTGATTTATATTTTTTTGATGATATGATGAAGATAAATCAAATAAAGACGAACCCTAAAAAACGAAAAACAAATGCAAATGAGGAGGTAACAAAAATGAGACCAGAAGAACTGAAAAAAGCACTAGAGGGAATTTGTGCAATTGCTGTAACACCTATGACAGATGATCGTAAGGTGGATTATGGAAAAGTAAAAAATCACATTCGTTTCTTAATTAATAAAGGAATCAACCGTGATAATAATTGCACATTAGTTGTAGGTGGAAGTACAGGCGAGTGTGGCGCACTTACAATTGCTGAGAGAAAGAAATTAATTGAAACAGCAGTAGAAGAAGCAGGTGAAGAACTTCCGATTATTGCTGGATGTAATCACAGTAATATTGAAGACGTAAAAGATTTAATGGCACATGCAGAACAGGCTGGTGCAGCTGGTGTTATGGTTTTATCACCTTATTATTATGTACCTACAGATGAAGCTGTTTTACGTTTCTATAAGGAAATTTCAAAAGCAGCAAACATCGGAATTCTTCTTTATAACAATCTGGAGGTTACACATAAAGATGTACCAGTTGAAGTTATGGAACAGCTTGTAGGTGCATCCAATGTGGTTGGTATCAAAGAATGTACACCAAACTTTGCAAAAATGGAAAAAGTTGCACGTAAGCTTGGCGATAAGATTACTGTTATCAATGGACATGGGGAATTTCTTGAGCCGTTTGCAGCAGTAGCAGGAACAAAGGGATTTATCTCAAGTACCTCTAACTTTGCTCCGGAAATTGCTGTTGAGATGTGGAAGGCAAGAAGTGCTGGCGATTATGTAAAAGCAAAACAGATTCGCGATAGACTGACGCCTTATCTTGATCTGGCAGCAGCTGAGAGTGCTACAGGAGGAGAACCGGTTGTGCTTGCAATTCTGAAACGAGCAGCAACATTAGTTGGATCTGATTGTGGTCCTGGACGTATCCCACTTCCAGATATCAGTGAAGAACTTGATGCTAAGATTAAAGCAATGTTAAAAGAAGTTGGTCTGGTTTAAATAAAAAATAAATTACGAAATCTAGGAGACCAAAGTGTCTCCTAGAAACAAGAGGGAAAGGAGGAACATTTGTGAAGAAAAGAGTATTGGCAATTTTGCTTTGTGCAGCAATGACGATGTCGATGGTAGCTTGTGGTGGTGAATCAAAAAAGGAGGAAACCACTTCAGAAAAAGGAGGAACAAAGGAAATTTCTGTTTTAAGATTAGGAGATATTGCAAAAGCAGAACCTATTTTTGCTCCAATTATGGAAAGTTATGAGGAAGCAAATCCAGATATAACTGTAAAGTTTGATGCAATGGCATGGGCAGAGGCAACTACAAAACTAAAACTTCTTGGTGCGCAAGGAGATTTGCCGGATGTAACTTTTGTTAATATTCAGAATGGTTGGGATCTTGCAGCGTCAGGATATTTGACTGATTTATCGGAGTTGTTTGCTTCTGACTCCTCTTTGTCAGCAGATATTCCACAATCAATTATTGATGTTGCTTCGACAGAAGATGGAAAACTCTACTGGATTCCTTCTGCGACAGGTGCTTTTGGGTTATGGTACAATAAAGAGTATTTTGAACAGGCCGGACTTGATCCAAATTCACCACCTGAAACCGTTGAAGAAATGATATCAATGGCAAAAACAATCACGGAGAAGACTGGTATCCCAGGACTTGGATGGGGGATTACTGCAACAGAAGATTTTGCAAATATTACAGAAAGTTTTTATTCAAGTTATACTGGCGTAGATATTTGGAGTGATGGAGATAAAAAGTTTACTTTTGAAGATAATGAAGAGAATCGAGCGTTGTTTGTAGAAGTATTAAATGAATTTGCAGCAATTACAAATGATTATGGTATTACACAGGCAAATTCGATTGAGCAGAATCCGTTTGGAATTAGAACATTGTTCAGAGATGGTGAAGTTGCGATGTATCTGGATGGTGTTTGGGCAGTTAAGGAGTTAAAAGAGGAACTTGACAAAGGGGAAGAAAGCAAGTTTAATACTGCATTGTTCCCGGCTGGACCAGCAGGATCTCACCCGATTCTTGGATGTGATGGATGGTCGATTCCAGAAGCATGTGAAGATAAAGAAGATGCTTGGAAAATGGTGCAGCATTTAATGTCAAACGAAAATCAGACAAGACATGCTACAGAGTGGGGACTATTACCAATTCTAAAATCAGAAAAGGAAATGGATGAATTTTCAGGAGAATATTGGAATGCGTTGGTAGAGCAATTAGATACTGTTTCAGCACGTCCAAAGGATAAGAATGTTGCGATGATAGAACAGGCAATTGCAGATGGTGCTCAGGCAGCAGCAACGAGAAAAATGACAGCAGATGAAGCTATTGATTTTATGATTGAGACAGTACATTCAAACTATGTAGAATGATAAAAATGAGGCTGTGCCATAAACTGGTTTTTATCAGCTTATGCCCAGCTCTATTTTTATCTCATAGAATATTGAAAGGTGGTAGTTTTAGTTTATGAAACTGAAAAGAAAAAGAAAAGCTCTGCCTTATATATTTTTAATACCTGCAATTTTTATTATTTTTGCGATTTTTGCAATTCCCCTTGTAAATTTACTTTGGTATTCTTTTGCAAAAGTAGATTTGATTGGCCAATTTCAGCGATGGGCGGGTCTGGATAATTATAGGTATTTATTCACATCAGCATTTGCTGCGACATTGGGAAGAACAATGATCTGGGTTGTTTGTGGTATTGCGGGTATATTTGTGGTTGGAACGACACTTGCACTTGCGTTGAATAAACCAATTCCGGGCAGAGGGATATTTAGAACAATTGTAATTATTCCATGGGTTATTCCGCATGTATTTGCAGGAACAATGTGGAGTTGGGTGTTAAATTCTACAAATGGGATTGTGAATACAGTACTTTTGGATTTGGGGTTGGTTAGTACGCCAGTCAGCTTTTTGGGAGCTGATTTAGCCCTGGCGACGGTAATATTCATTCGAATATGGAAAGGTGTTCCGTTTCTTGTAATGAGTTTATTATCCGCGTTGCAGACAATACCATCAGAAGTTGAAGAAGCAGCAAAACTTGATGGTGCTTTAGGATGGAAATATTTCGTATATATAACACTCCCACTGTTAAAACCTGTAATGGTTATGAGTGGAACGATTCTAATGGCTTGGTCGTTTACAATCTTTGATTTGGTGTATGTAATTACTGCAGGTGGTCCGTTGAATGTAACAGAACTGCTTAGTATTACAATTTACAAGAAGGCATTTATTAATGGTGATATGGGTGGTGCAGCGGCAATAGCAATATTTACAATGTTATTTGTATCTATTATTGCATTTTTCCTTATGAAACATAATGCAAAGGAGGACAAGTAATGAAGAAAAATAGACGGAATGAAAAAATTAGGAATTATATTGTACGGTATTTTTTCATTATTGTATGGGTTATTATTGCTTTGCTTCCAATATACTCTGCATTGATGACATCATTAACGCCATTTGCAAAGCTGGGAGAACGCATGTTGTATCCGAAGTATTTTCATTGGGAAAACTACATAGAAGTTGCAACACAAACTCCGTTGTGGGAATACTTAAAAGCTTCAATTATTTATGCATTAGGAACGAGCTTTTTTACAATTATTATTTCGATTTTGGCAGCGTATGCACTTTCCAGATTTCAATTTCGGTTTAAAGTAGCATTTATGATGGTTATTGTTGCGATTCAAGTTATTCCACAAATTGTAATTGTGACTCCATTATATGGTCTTTCAAATTCTATGGGATTATATGACACATATCTAATTGTAGTTTTAGCGATGGTTGCATCAGCGATTGCAAATCCAATTTTGTTACTAAAAGGATTTTTTGATAGCATCTCTGTTACATTGGAAGAAGCAGCGGCTGTGGATGGATGTACACGATTTCAAGCATTGGTGAAGATAATATTACCAGTTTCTTTACCTGCATTAACAACAGCATTTGCACTTTCATTTTTTTCCGGGTGGGATGCATATTTGTATCCAATGATACTTACTTCATCACCGGGAAAAGTATCTATGACTGTAGGTCTCTCGAGAATGAAGGATATTGTCACACCATGGAATTGGATTATGGCAGGAACAATAATTGCAATTATCCCGCCAATATTAATTTACTTGATTGCACAGAAATATTTGGTGGGCGGATTAACCGCAGGTAGTGACAAATAGAGAAAGGATGTGCTGTATGGGGGTTTTTGATTTTCCGTTGGAAAATTAAAAAAATACTATGGGGAAAATTCTAGACCGGTGGATTTCGAGGAACACTGGGAATCTGCTTTAGATGAAATGCACGGAATAGATCCAAAGGTAGAATTTGTTCAATCAGATTTTCAGACAGGATATGTTGAATGTTGGGATATGAATTGCCCATCGTCTTCGCAGTTTGCAATCTACAACAAAATAAAATCGAAGAAACAACATATTATTTATCCGGATTTTCAAAATGAAAATATTCCGGACTTTGAGGATAAGACATATCAATTTTTAAGCAAACTATAAAATAGGAGGTGCAAAATATGAGTGAAGTTTTAAAAATTGGGGTAAGCAGATTTGTTTATGGTGAAGGTGTCATAGACACATTGCCGGACGAAATCAAAAGGTATGGGGCAAAGGCATTTTTGATTGGTGGAAAAACAACGCTTCCTATGATTCGTGAGAAAATCGGAGCAAAAGCAGAATCAGAAGGTGTGGAAGCAGATTGGAATCTGATGGACGAACCGAACTCCGTAGATTTTGCAAAAAGGCTTTCTGCAAAAGCAACTGTTCAGAAAGCAGATGTGATAGTGGCAATTGGTGGAGGAAAATGTATGGATCTGAGTAAGGTCGTTTCAGATATGGCAAAACTTCCGTTGATTACTGTGCCAACATCTGTTGCAACTTGTGCAGGCTCTTCAGCGGTCAGTATTATGTATACGAAAGATACAGGAAGTTATGATTGCTCTATTCCGAAAGAGAAAGAAGTCGATTCTGTGATTGCAGATATTGATATTATCGGAGATTCACCAAAGAGGTTGTTTGCGTCAGGAATTTTAGATTCGATTGCTAAATTGCCGGAGATAGTGAATGGAAGAGCAGATATGACATATCCCGGAGTATCTGTCTTCAAGAAAATGGCATATATGAATTCTACGTTTATTTATGACTTTTTGACAAAATATGGAGTTGAAGTATATGAAAATCCAAAGAAGGATCCGATCCTTCTAAGAGATTTGGTACTTGTGAATCTGATAATTACATCTATGGTAAGTGGATTTTCAAGCGGTTCTGATCAGCTTGCGATAGCACATGGTTTGTATGACGGAACAAGAAAATTTTTCCCAATCGAATCAAAAGAATCATTGCATGGGGAAATCGTAGCAGTTGGTGTTCTGATGCAGATGCGTTTTAACAAAGATCCGGAAGAAGAATATCAGAAAGTATATCATATGATGAAAGCGATGAATATGCCGACAAAGCTAAGTGAACTTGGAGTAGAGCCGACAGAGGAAAATATTGCGAAGTTAAAAGAATATAATATCATGAAAAACAATATGACCGTAGCAGAAGATTTGAAACAGTTGGATATTGCATTCGAGGAAATCATCTGATAAAAGCCGACAGCAGTGAGGCAGAAAGGAAGGCGCAGATGGACGAAAGAATATTAGACACTATTAGAGGTGGATTGATCGTATCGTGCCAGGCATTGGAAAATGAACCATTGCACAGTTCCTATATTATGCAGAGGATGGCGGTGGCTGCTATGTACGGAGGTGCTGTTGGCATTCGTGCAAATTCCGTTTCGGATATTTTGGAAATTCGAAAAGAGGTAAAGCTTCCAGTAATTGGAATTATAAAAAGGGTATATGATGATTCTGATGTGTATATCACGCCATCAATGAAAGAGGTAGACGAATTGATGACGGTTCGTCCGGAGATTATTGCATTGGATGCAACAAAGAGGATGAGACCAGGAAAGAGAAGCTTAGAAGATTTCTTTGCTGAAGTAAGAGCAAAATATCCAGAGCAGATTTTTATGGCAGATTGTTCCACTTTGGAAGAGGGACTAAATGCTGCGAAAATCGGGTTTGACATTTTAGGAACTACTTTATCTGGTTATACATCTTATTCAAAAGGAAGTGAACTTCCTAATATGGAGTTGATTCAACAGTTAGTGGAAAGTGGAGAAAAACCGGTAATTGCAGAAGGTGGTATCTGGACACCGGAGCAACTGAAACATATTTTGGGTACTGGTGTATTAGCAGCTGTGGTAGGAACGGCAATTACGAGGCCGATGGAAATTACAAAAAGATTCGTGAATGCGATAGAGTAAAATAGAAATATTTGACGAAAATTTTCGAAAATATTGGACTGTATCGTAAATAGGAGTTAAAATGAAATTAGTAGTACTAGATATTGGCGGAACTTCTATAAAATATGCGAAATATGAAGATGGAATACTAAAGAATTTTTCGGAACGTTCGACAGATGCAAAAAAAGGTGGGGCATATGTGGTACAGAATGCTGTCGAGATTATCCAATCATTAAAACCGTTTGACGGAATTGGAATCAGTACAGCGGGACAGGTGGATTCTGCCAGCGGCTGTATCCGTTATGCAAATGAAAATATACCAGGATATACCGGTATGAAAATAAGAGAAATTCTGGAAAATGAGTTTGGGGTTCCAACAGCAGTAGAAAATGATGTGAATGCTGCAGCTCTCGGAGAAGGATACTTCGGTGCGGCGAAAGGAATGTCGGAATATCTATGTCTGACATATGGAACCGGAGTTGGAGGCGCCGTTGTAATCGACGGAAAGATATTTAAAGGATTTGCAGGATCAGCAGGAGAGTTTGGGAGCATGATCATTCATGGAGAGGAAGTTCGTCAGGGCGTTCGAATCAGTGGATGCTATGAAGATTATGCATCAACAAGTGCTCTTGTTCGAAGAGTTTCAAAAGAGGCAGTACAAGTTGCAAACGGCAGAGAGGTGTTTGAACATATTGATATGCCGGAAGTGAAGAGGGTAGTAGATGATTGGATACAGGAGATAGCACATGGACTGGTAACGTTGATTCATGTTTTTAATCCAAGAAGCGTGATTATTGGTGGTGGTGTTATGGTACAGGAATATGTTGCTGAATCAGTACGAACTGTTGTAAGTGAGCGAATTATGCCGAGTTTCAGAGATGTAGAGATTTCGGTGGCGAGTCTTGGAAATAAGGCCGGGCTTTGGGGAGCAGTTTATATTGCAGAACAGAAACTGAAAATACCGGAAACTACAATTCTGTAAACTCAGAAGGGAGGATTATGAATCAAGATAATTTTATAACACAGATACGTTTGGAGTATCAGTATTTGACAAAGGCAGAAAAAAAGGTAGCAGAGTACATTTTGGAGAATGCACAGGAGGTACTTTTTATGTCCATTACAGATCTTGCGGCAGCCTGCAAGGTCGGAGAGACGACTGTGTTTCGATTTTGTAAAAGTATGAAGTTACAAGGTTATCAGGAATTCAGAATCCAGTTATCTTTAAGTATGCAGAACGAAGAAGAGAAAAGTGAACAAGAGACATTAAACGGAAATATTGGAATGGAAGATTCTTTTTCGATGATGGTTCAAAAATTATTAAATTCAAATATGAGTGTATTGATGGAAACGAATGCACTGCTTAACGAAGATACTATTGAGGCATTAGTCGATAAGATGATAAGTGCAAAACGGATTTTCTTTTTCGGTGTTGGTGCAAGTCAGGTGATGGCGATGTCTTTCACAAATAAGTTCTTGCGTATTTCCAACAAGGTGTACTGCTTTACGGATTCACATATGCAGACGATGGTGGCATCTACACTCGAGCCAGATGATGTTGCAATTGTGGTGTCCTATTCAGGATCCACAAAGGATTCTCTTCTTTTTGCAAAACTGGCGAAGAGCAAAGGAGCGTATGTAGCAGGAATTACCAAATATAAAAAGTCACCACTGACGGATTATGTTGATGTTGTTCTGCTTTGTGGTGCGAATGAAGGACCACTGCAAGGTGGCTCAACGACAGCAGTAATGAGTCAGATGTTTATTATGGATGTGCTATACATAGAATTTTATCGTAAGACATACGATGATAGTTACGAAAACAATCAAAAAACATCTCAGTCAATTATCGATAAGATGTATTAGATCGATTGGGAAAAGAGCAAAAGATACCTCAGGCATAGACAAACATATGGTGAGGTGTTTTTTGTATACCCAAAAAGCAGGTAAAAGTGTAGTGTAGGAGGAAAAACATGAAAATTCTTGTTTGTATTAAGCAGGTTCCGGGAACAACAATGGTTGAAGTGGATGAGGAAACCGGAGTTTTGAAACGGGATGGAGTAGAATCAAAAATGAATCCGTTTGATTTGTTTGCGATTGAACAAGCATTATCACTTCGGGAGATGTATGGAGGAAACGTTGATGTGATTTCTATGGGGCCAGGGCAGGCCGCAGCAGTGTTAAAAGAGGCAGTTTATATGGGGGCTGACAGAGGAATTCTAATCAGTGATCGCAGTTTTGCAGGGGCCGATGTTGTTGCAACGAGTTATACGTTAAGCCAAGGAGTTCAAAAGGCAGGTCAATATGATTTGATTATCTGCGGAAAACAGACAACAGATGGGGATACTGCACAAGTCGGACCAGAGATGGCAGAATGTCTGCATATGGTGCATGTGGCAAATGTAGAACAAGTAGTTGCAGTAGAGAAAAATGATATTATTGTTTTAGAAAATCAAGAGAATTACCAAAGAGAATTACGGTTGGCAATGCCATGTCTTTTGACAATTGAGAAGGATGCGAATACTCCGAGACTTCCATCATATAAAAGAAAATTGGAAAAAAGAGAATTGAAAATAGAGACAATTACACTTGCTGATTTCGCAGATAAGGATAAAAAGCATTATGGTTTGGCGGGATCTCCAACTCAGGTAGAACGCATTTTTCCACCGGAAAAAAATATGTCGAGTCAACGTTATGAAGGTGATGCGTCAGAATTAGGGAATGTATTGTTTGAATTACTTCATGAGAAAAAATTTGTGTAAGAATTTGTTGGGGCTACGCATTTATCGCGTTGAACATAACGAAATGTGATGGAGGAAATGAAATGGGATTTTTAAAAGTTCATCAAGAGTCAGTAACTCCTGAAATTGCAGAAAAAATGTGTGAGATTTGTCCGTTTCATGCGATTTCTTATAACGAAGGAAAATTGGAAATCGGTGCAGGATGTAAAATGTGTAAGTTATGTGTAAAGAACGGAGTCTCAGGAGTTGTAACTTATGAAGAAGAGGAAGTAGAAGAAATAGATAAAAGTCTTTGGAATGGGATTGCTGTATTTGCAGAATGGGAAGATGGGAAGATACATCCGGTTGTGTATGAACTGCTAGGAAAAGCAAGAGAACTAGCGAAGGTAAATGCGCATCCTGTATATGCATTGTTAGTTGGGTGTGGGCTAGAAGATGCAACAGAAGAATTGAGACATTATGGAGTAGACTGTGTATATTGTTATGATGCAGAACTGTTGCAAGAATATCAAGTTGATTCTTATGCAAATGTGGTGGGGGATTTTGTGGAAAAAGTTCATCCTTCTGTGATGATGTTTGGTGCTACGGTGAAGGGACGTTCACTTGCTCCGAGAGCAGCGGCAAGATTTCATACAGGATTAACAGCTGATTGTACGGTGCTGGAAATGAAGGATAATACAGATCTTGTACAGATTCGACCAGCATTTGGCGGAAATATTATGGCGCAGATTATTACCCCGAATTCTCGGCCACAGTTTTGTACAGTGCGGTATAAAGTGTTTTCGGCACCCAAAAGAACAGATGAGGTGTCAGGACACATTGAAAAAATGGTATTGACTGAAGAAAAGATGCAGTCAAAGGTTCAGTTGGAGAAGAAAATCGAAAAGCCAAAGACGATTGATATTGCGGAAGCAGACATAATTGTAGCTGTTGGAAGAGGTTTGCAAAGTCAGAATGATTTGACACTGGTTCAGGAATTTGCAGATAAATTGGGGGCGCAGATGGCGTGTACTCGTCCGTTAATTGAAGCGGGTTGGTTTGATCCCAAGAGACAGATTGGTCTGAGTGGAAGAACTGTAAAGCCAAAATTGATTATCACAATTGGCATTTCTGGATCAGTACAGTTTGTTGCGGGAATGAAAGGTGCCGAGTGTATCGTTGCAATTAATCAGGACAAAAATGCAAGTATATTTGATGTAGCACATTATTGTTTTGTGGGAGACTTATATGAGATTCTTCCGCAGCTTTTAGCACAGCTGAAAGGAGGTACAAAATGAGTCTGACAAATGAACAGCTATCCTTTTTAAAAAAAATAGTAGATTCTTCTCGTGTATGGATTGGAGAAGAAATAGGTGAAGACTATAGTCATGATGAATTGGGGGGAGTATCAGGATATCCGGATATTCTGATTAAGGTATTGTCTACAGAGGAAATTGCCGCGATTATGAAATATGCATATGAACAGGAGATTCCGGTTGTGGTGAGAGGATCAGGAACAGGTCTGGTTGGTGCAGCAGTTGCTATTAAAGGTGGAATTATGTTGGAAACAACGATGATGAATCATATTCTGGAATTGGATGAAGAGAATCTGACTGTTACAGTTGAACCAGGTGTTCTTTTAATGGAATTGGCCAAATATGCAGAAGATCATCAGTTTTTGTATCCACCAGATCCAGGAGAAAAATCCGCAACTATTGGTGGGAATGTAAGTACGAATGCAGGAGGTATGCGAGCAGTAAAGTATGGTGTTACAAGGGATTATGTCCGTGGAATGACAGTGGTACTACCAAATGGAACAATTGAACATCTGGGAGGAAAAATCGTAAAGAACAGTTCGGGGTATAGTCTGAAAGATCTGTTAATAGGATCTGAAGGAACACTTGCTATTATTACAGAGTTGATTTTGAAGTTAGTTCCGTTGCCGGAGAAAAGTGTTAGCCTGTTAATTCCATACGCAAAAATGGAAGATGCAATTGGGGCGGTACCGGAAATTATTCGATTGAAATCCAGTCCAACAGCGATTGAATTTATGGAACGAGAGGTAATCTGTTTCGCAGAGGAATTTCTTGGAAAGAAATTCCCAGATACAAAAAATCCGGCATATTTATTGTTGACATTTGATGGAAATTCAGAAGCCCAAGTAGAAAGAGAGTATGATAAAGTTGCTAGATATTGTCTGGAACACGGAGCTTTAGATGTTTTTTTGGTGGATACTCCAGAACGAAAAGATGCAGTTTGGTCCGCAAGAGGGGCATTTTTGGAAGCAATTAAAGCATCAACGACAGAAATGGATGAATGTGACGTTGTTGTTCCGAGAAATCGAATTGCTGAGTTTATCAGGTATACACATGAACTTGCAACGAAGTATGATATTCGAATTCCAAGTTTTGGACATGCAGGTGATGGAAATCTGCATATATACATATGCAGGGATAAATTAGATGAACAAGTCTGGAAAGAAAAACTGGAAAAGGTTTTTGAAGAGATGTATGAAAAGGCTGCGGAAGTTGGTGGTGCTGTTTCAGGTGAACATGGAATTGGATTTGCAAAAAAAGAATATTTGAGAGAGCAGATTGGAGAAGAACAGATAAGGATTATGCGTGGAATAAAACAGGTATTTGATCCGAAAGGTCTGTTGAATCCGGGAAAAGTGATTAGTGGAGAATAGGTTACGCCGCATCTTCGCCGTTTCCTCAAGGTGTTCTTGTTGTGTGGATTCCTACTGTCTTGGATAACGTAGTGTGTCTAAGACATAGAAATCCACACAGTTGCTAATACATTAAAAAGACATAATTGGAAAAGAAATTCGGGTGACGTAGTTCGTTTCGTCATCCACGGACAGTTCATCAAATATGGCTTCTTTATAGCAGAATTCTCCTGCTGTTCCAACAATAATTGTTTCAGATTTTCAGAATCTTTGGAATCAATGTATTGTTTGATCTCTTTCAGAGGCATTCCAATGTCTTTCAGGCATGTGATTGTAAAAAATACATCACATTGGCTTTCTGTGTAATATCGGTATCCCTTGTCGTCAGTCAGAACTGGTGAGAACAGACCGATTTCATCGTAATGGAACAAAGTTCGTTTATTTGTATTGCATAATTTTGCAAAATTCCCGGTTTTTATACATGGTTTGTTTAATTTCCGCATATTTATTCGCTTATCCTATTGACTATACCGTAACGGTATACTTTATTATAGTTGCCGATTTATGGTAAATCAATACAGAAAAAAACAAAAGAGAGTATGACGGTTCCGTTTGCAGGGAATCGCGAAGAGAGGAGGTAATATTATGCCAGGATTAAGTGACAGAGTTCAAACATTTACAGATTCCGCCATCCGCAGAATGACAAGAATCAGCGACGAATATGGAGCAATCAATTTATCGCAGGGATTTCCGGATTTTGATCCGCCGAAGGAGATTCTGGATGCACTTGCGAAAGCTGCATATGCAGGACCACATCAATATTCCGTGACATTTGGTGCGGAGAATTTCAGAGAGGCACTTGCAAGAAAGCAGGGGGTAGCAATCGGAAGAGAGATTGACCCGGAGAAAGAAATCGTAGTGACTTGTGGTGGAACAGAGGCGATGATGTGTGCGATGATGACAATCTGTAATACGGGGGACAAGGTGATGGTATTCTCTCCGTTTTATGAGAACTACGGAGCGGATGCGATTCTTTCCGGAGCAGAGCCGATCTACATTCCACTCGTACCGCCGGAGTATGGATTTGATATCCGTTTGGTGGAAGAAGGCTTTCGTCAGGGGGCGAAGGCAATCATTGTTTGTAACCCGTCCAATCCGTGCGGAAAGGTGTTTACAGAAGAAGAATTAACTGCAATCGGAGAGCTTGCGGTGAAATACGATGGATTTGTTGTGACGGATGAAGTATATGAGCATATGGTGTATGCACCGAATCATCACACTTGCATGGCATCCCTGCCGGGAATGTATGAGCATACGATTACATGTAATTCTCTTTCCAAAACATATTCCATCACCGGCTGGAGACTTGGTTATCTGATCGGACCGGAAGAAGTGATTGAGGCAGCGAAGAAGGTACATGATTTCCTGACTGTCGGAGCGGCAGCACCATTGCAGGAAGCAGCTGTGACAGGATTGAATTTCCCTCAGTCATACTATGATGATCTGCTGGAGCTTTACACGGAAAAGCGTGCGTATTTCCTTGATGGGCTGGATCGGATCGGTCTGAAGCACAATGTTCCGCAGGGAACTTATTTTGTGATGATCGACATTCAGGAATATCTCAATCTGCCACAGTTTGCAGGATATACAGATCTGGAATTCTGTGAATGGATGATCCGGAATATCGGAGTGGCAGCAGTGCCGGGATCCAGTTTCTTCAAAGAAGAAGTAAACAACTTGATCCGACTGCATTTTGCGAGAGAAAAATCGACGATGGATGAGGCACTGAACCGTTTGGCGAAGTTACAGGAGCTGGTGAAATAATGAATACAGAAAGTATTTATTTTTACAATTACTCGATTGGAGAGCATGCATATGACAATGTAACGGATGTGTGTGCAAGATACGGAAAGCGGATCCTTCTGTTTGGCGGCGTGAAAGCGTTGTGTGCAGGACAGGCGCGATTGGAGGCTGCAATAGAAGGAAGCGAATACGCGATCGTGGATATATTATGACAAACTTTTCGCTGGTATTGATTCCGTTTTGTCTGATGGTAGCAGATACGGTTGGGATTGCGAATTTGTTTCCGGTATTTTATCTGTGCATCTGTCTGGTCGGAATAATCCTGGCGGTAATCATTGCGACTTATACACCATTTTTTAAGTGGGTGTCCTACCCGATGGGATTGTACCTGCAGTTGTTCGGAGTGGAAGAGGCTTTTGCGGTTGCACCGGCGACATTGGTCGGATTTACCGATATGTTTATTTCGGCACTGCTGATCACAGGCATTACATCCGTGAAAACTGTTCCTGATATTTATGGAACGAATGCTGATCGCGATTCTGTTGATCGTACTCTTTGCGAACCTGGTGCTGTAAAAAGCGGAAAACAGAGGAAATGTGTAAACTATCTTGACAAAGCTCCTCAAATCGGTTAGGCTTGTAAACAGATGAAAAATCAAAAGGCTTTGAAAAGAAAAAGTAGCAATCTTTACACCCATACAGAAAGCAGCCGGCAGATGAGAGGCGCATGAAGGAATGGATTGTGAATACCTCTTGGAGCTGCACACCGAACGGGTCCTGATCGGATGCAAGTAGGCTGTGACGGACCGGCAGACGTTAACATGCCACGGCAATCCATGTTTATTAGAAACGGCAGTTGCTGATGAGGCGGCAGATGTGAGTCTGCTGTGAATCAAGGTGGTACCACGGGAATGATATCTCGTCCTTACGAAATTGTAGGGGCGGGATTTTTTAGTGCTAAGATTTGACAAAAAGAGACAACTTGTCCCTTCGCACAGTATATTTCAAAAAGAAAAACAAGAAGAAAAGGAGAACAATCATGACACTTTACGAAGAATTACAAGCACGTGGCCTGATCGCACAGGTTACAGATGAAGCACTGATTTCTGATTTGATCAACAACGGAAAGGCAACATTTTACATCGGATTTGATCCGACAGCAGATAGCTTACACGTAGGACATTTCATGGCATTATGTCTGATGAAACGTCTGCAGATGGCAGGAAACAAACCAATCGCATTGATTGGTGGCGGTACAGCTATGATCGGTGATCCATCAGGAAGATCTGATATGCGTCAGATGATGACACCGGAGCAGATTCAGCATAACTGTGACTGCTTCAAAGAACAGATGAGTAAATTCATTGATTTCTCAGACGGTAAGGCATTGATGGTAAATAATGCTGACTGGCTGATGGATTTGAATTACATCGAAGTACTCCGTGAAGTAGGTGCACATTTCAGCGTAAACCGTATGCTTTCACATGAGTGTTACAAACAGCGTATGGAAAGAGGACTTACATTCCTTGAATTTAACTACATGATCATGCAGAGCTACGATTTCTATGAGTTATTCCAGAATTACGGATGTAACCTACAGTTTGGTGGAGATGACCAGTGGGCGAACATGCTCGGCGGTACAGAGTTGATTCGTCGTAAACTTGGTAAAGATGCAAGTGCTATGACAATCACACTGCTTCTGAACTCAGAAGGTAAAAAGATGGGAAAAACACAGTCAGGTGCTGTTTGGCTTGACCCAAACAAAACATCTCCATTTGATTTCTACCAGTATTGGAGAAATGTAGCGGATGCTGATGTACTTAAATGTATCCGTATGTTGACATTCCTTCCATTAGAGCAGATTGATGAAATGGATTCATGGGAAGGAAGCCAGTTGAACAAAGCAAAAGAAATCCTTGCATTTGAATTAACAAAACTTGTTCATGGTGAAGAAGAAGCAGTTCGTGCACAGGAAAGCGCCCGTGCTTTATTCAGCCAGGGAAATGCAGCTGATATGCCAACAGCAGAATTAACAGAAGAAGATTTGACAGAAGGAACAATTGATATTCTTACATTGCTTACTAAGAGTGGACTTGTATCTTCAAAATCAGAAGCAAGACGTGCTGTACAGCAGGGCGGAGTTGCAGTAGATGGTGAGAAAGTGACAGATATCTATGCGACAATTGAAAAAGATAAATTTGCAGGAGAAGGAATTGTCCTGAAAAAGGGAAAGAAAAACTTCCGTAAAGTAGTTGTGAAATAGAACTAGTGCCATTCGGGGACGGAGTTTTCAGACCAACGGGCAGACCAACGGGGACGGAGTTTTCTGGCTTTTTTGTTAGCAAAAAAAGCCAGAAAACTCCGTCCCCGTTGGTCTGCCCGTTGGTTTTTATGTCACGAATCTGATATTTTGAAGAATAATTTTGTATATCATTAGAAAAGAAAAAGATATAGTAAACAAAAATAAGTTTATGAGAGGAAGAGCATGACATGAAATATGGATATTTTGATGAAAAAAAGAAGGAGTATGTGATTACAAGACCAGATACACCGGCACCTTGGGTAAACTATCTCGGCTCTCCGGAGTATGGAGCAATTGTATCAAATAATGCAGGGGGATATAGTTTTGCAAAATCAGGTGCAAATGGACGAATCCTCAGATACATTTTTAATCAGTTTGATGAACCGGGAAGATACATTTATCTAAGAGATAATGAGACAGAAGATTATTGGTCAGCATCTTGGCAGCCAGTAGGAAAAGAATTGACAGAATATAAAAGTGAATGTCATCACGGAACTGCCTATACAAAAATGATGGCAGATTATGCGGGTATTCATTCAGAAGTGCGATATTATGTACCTTTGAACCAGTCGTATGAAGTTTGGAATTTAAGCGTTACAAACAAATCAGATAAGGAACGAGAAATTTGTATATTTGGATATGCTGAATTCACAAACAACAGTAATTATGAACAAGATCAGGTGAATTTGCAGTATTCTCAGTTTATTACAAGAACTGTCTTTAGAGATAATCGAGTACGCCAGATGATCCACGCAAATCTGGATAAACTTGAAGATGGAAAAGATGTAGATGACAAGATTGTATTCAGCAGATTCTTTGGGCTGGCAGGAGCAAAGGTAGATTCCTGGTGCGGAGATAAAGAAGGGTTCCTTGGCAGATATCATGGATATGGAAATCCGCAGAGTGTCATAGAGGGAAAATTAAATGGGGAAGGCAATTATAACGGAAATGCATGTGGAGCGTTGTCTACTACGCTGCACCTCGCACCCGGAGAAACAAAAGAAATGGCATTTCTTGTTGGCATGAAGGAAGATGATGAGGCAGGTATAATTGTAGAACATTATAAAAAGTGTGCAGCAGTGTGTCAGAAAGAATTGGAAGAACTGATTGCATACTGGCATGGCCAATTGTCACATTTCCAGATTAAGACGCCAAACGAAGCATTTAATACAATGATCAATACATGGAATGCATATAACTGTTTTATGACATTTATCTGGTCTCGTGCGGCATCCTTTACTTATTGTGGATTGCGTAACGGATACGGTTATCGTGATACAGTTCAAGACATTCAGGGAGTGATTCATCTGGCACCAGAGATGGCAGCAGAAAAGATTCGTTTCATGCTTTCAGCACAGGTAGACAACGGAGGCGGATTACCACTTGTAAAATTTACTCACAATCCTGGACATGAAGATACTCCGGATGATGCATCTTATGTACAGGAGACAGGACATCCGGCTTATCGTGCGGATGATGCATTATGGCTATTTCCAACCGTATATAAATATATTTCTGAGACAGGAAATGTAGATTTTATTGATGAAGTGATTCCGTTTGCAAATAAAGATGAGGGAACGGTATATGAACATCTTAAACGTGCCATTGCATTTTCCATGAATCATCTTGGAAAACACGGAATGCCTGCAGGTTTGTACGCTGATTGGAATGATTGCCTGAGACTTGGAAAAGATGGTGAATCTACTTTTGTTGCATTACAGTTTTATTATGCAATGACAATTTTAAAAGAATTTGCAGCTTACAAAAAAGATGATGCATATATGAAATATTTGAATGAAAGCCAGGAAAAACTGGGAAAATTGATACAGGAATTGTGCTGGAATGAAGATCGTTTTATCCGTGGATTTACAGAAGATGGTGAAGTAATTGGAAAACGTACAGATCCGGAGGCAAATATGTGGCTCAATCCTCAGAGCTGGGCTGTAATCAGTGGACTTGCAAGTGAAGAACAGGCAGATCTTGCTTTACAGAATGTATATAATCGTCTGAATACAGAATATGGTGCAATTTTAATGGATCCTCCATACCATGCACATGCATTTGATGGGGCTCTGGCAGTCATTTATAATGCCGGAACAAAAGAAAATGCGGGAATCTTTTCTCAATCACAGGGTTGGATTATTCTTGCGGAGGCACTCAGAGGTCATGGAGAGAGAGCATTTCAGTATTTTATAGAAAATGCTCCGGCCGCTCAGAATGACAGAGCAGAGATTCGAAAATTGGAGCCATATTGTTATGGACAGTTTACAGAAGGAAAAGCAAGCCCGAATTTTGGACGTTCGCATGTCCATTGGCTGACAGGAACAGCATCTACGGTAATGGTTGGATGTGTAGAAGGAATTTTAGGTATGCGTCCGGATTTCTATGGACTTCATATTAATCCATCCGTACCAAAAGAATGGGATAAATTTGAGATAGAAAAAGATTTCCGTGGCTGTCATTTACATATTGTTGTAAAAAATCCGGGACATATAGAGTCTGGATGTAAACAATTAATTGTAAATGGAGAAACAATGACAGAAAATTATATTCCACAGGATAAATTAACACAGCAGACGGAAATTGAAATGTTTATGTCATAAGAAGTGAAAGAGGAATTGAGATGAAACAAATAGAATTTCAAGATAGAGAAGGAACGTTTATCATTCATAATCCGGAAAATTATAGTGCATTGTATTTACCGTTGGCAGGAGAGCGAGGCCTGAAATCCAGTATTACACCAACTCTGGGAGGAGATAGTAAAACAGATCAGAATCATTTTCTGTTAGAGCCGGTAAGCATTGAAAATCTGCATAATAACCGAAGCACCAGAAATTTCTGGTGCCGGGTGAAAGGAAAAGGATACTGGTCTGCGAACGGAGTATCGGCAGAGCAAGAGTGTCAGAGATATACGGCAGAGCAGGATGAAAGTATACTGGAAGCTGGATTTATGTGGCAGAAATTACAGAGAACTTCAAAAAAATATGGCATACATTCTGAAATCACATCCTTTGTGACTTTGGATGGTGTTGCGGAAGTGCATCTTGTAGAATTTACAAATGTTGCAGACGAAGAACTGGAAATTACGCCGATAGCTGCAATTCCGATATATGGAAGAAGTGCAGACAATATTCGTGATCATAGACATGTTACATCACTGCTACATAGAATCGAAACGAAAAAATATGGAGTAGAAGTGACACCGGTATTATCATTTGATGAACGTGGACATCAGAAAAACCATACAACATATTTTGTATATGGTTCAACGGAAGATGGAACGATGCCGAAGGAATTTTATCCGACAGTAGAGATGTTTATCGGCAGAGGCGGCTCTTTCTTAATTCCAGAGGCAGTTCGGACAGAGAAAACAGGAGTTGCAGCGGAAACAAAACTAGAAGGAAAAGAAGCAGTCGGTGGCTTGGCATTTGAAACAGTAACATTACAGCCAAAGGATACGGTTACTTATATTGTGCTTGCAGGCGTCACAGAAGAAAAAGAAAAGGTGGAAGTAATTGCCTCAGCATATCGTACTAAGAAACAAGTTTTATCAGAACTTGAAAAAATCAAACAGCATTGGAAAGAAAAAGTAAATGTAGAATTTGAAACAGGAAATGCTGATGTGGACAATTATCTGAAATGGATTTGCTTTCAGCCGATTCTTAGAAGAATTTATGGATGTTCATTTCTTCCATATCATGATTACGGAAAAGGTGGTCGTGGATGGAGAGATTTGTGGCAGGATTGTCTGGCACTTTTGATCATGAACCCATCTGGAGTTCGTCAGATGATTATAGATAATTATGGTGGAGTCAGAATAGACGGAACGAATGCTACGATTATCGGAAATGCACAAGGTGAATTTATAGCAGATAGAAATAATATTACGCGTGTCTGGATGGACCATGCGTTCTGGCCATTTGTGACAACAAAATTATATATGGATCAGACAGGAGATATGGGAGTCTTATTTGAAAAGATTCCGTATTTTAAGGATCTGCAGTCGAAGAGAGGAACCGCACACGATACACAGTGGAATTCTCAATATGGGAAATGTCAGAAAACAGAGCAGGGCGAAGTGTATTATGGAACCGTACTGGAACATATTTTGCTACAGAATTTGTGCGCATTTTATGATGTCGGTGAGCATAATCAGATGAGATTGCATGGGGCAGACTGGAATGATGCACTAGATATGGCCTGGGAACATGGAGAAAGTGTTGCGTTCACATGTGCATATGCCGGTAATCTGCAGGATATCGCACAGAGCCTTAAAGATTTAGAAAAACAGACGGGAATCAATAAGATAGAAATTGCACATGAATTAGAACTTCTGTTGGCTTCTGGCAAAGAACTATATGAGGATGCAAAGAAAAAGAGAAAATTATTGCAAACTTATACAGAACAGTGTGTACACAACATAAGTGGGGAAACGATTGTAATTCGTTTGGATCAGTTACGTAAAAATCTGGAAGAAAAAGCCGCGTGGCTGAAGGAACATATCCGAAAAAATGAATGGATTCAAAATGGAGAAAACGGATGGTTCAATGGCTACTATGATAATCATAAACAAAAAGTAGAAGGCTGTGTAGACGGGAATGTTCGAATGATGCTGACAGGTCAAGTATTTGCAGTTATGAGTGATACGGCACAGAAAGAACAGATTGAGGCAATCTGCAGAAGTGCAGACCAATATTTGTTTGATAAAAGCGCCGGTGGATATCGCTTGAATACAAACTTCAAAGAAGAAAAATTCGATTTTGGAAGAATGTTTGGGTTCGCATATGGGGAAAAGGAAAATGGAGCTGTATTTTCACATATGGCAGTGATGTATGCGAATGCATTATACCAGAGAGGATATGCAAAGGAAGGACATAAAGTTTTACAGGCGTTATTAGAGGCCGCAATGGATTTCGACAAGAGTGAAATGTATCCGGGAATTCCGGAGTATTTTGACAATGAAGGAAGAGGACTTTATGCATATCTGACTGGAGCTGCAAGCTGGTATATGCTTACGATGATCACAGAAGTATTTGGTGTGAAAGGTAAGTGTGGAAATCTGATAGTTTCTCCTGCATTGATGCCGGAACAATATGACAAAGATGGAAGAGCAGCATTACGATTAGAATTTGCCGGAAGAAAATTTGAGATTCAGATTTGCAATAAAGAAAAGAAAAACGTACAGGAAGCTTCAATAAAAACAGCAACTTGTGATGGAGTGCCTATGGAATTTGATGAAAATGGATACGCATTTCTTCCAAAACAGAATATTGAAAAATTATCACTGGAGGAAAGACATCAGATTTGTCTGAAGTTGTCTTAAAAATATGCAACCAGAGTCATGTAGTAAAAGACTGTATGACTCTGGTTTTTCATATATTAGGAAAACGTTCTTTTATAATAAAGTATGAAACTACCACATAGATTTGTAATATTTGTCACGATACTTTTTGGGAGTCATTCCGATAAATCCTTCAAAAATTTGAATGAAGTGACTTTGAGAAGAGAATGACAGGTAATTTGCGATGTCAATGATTGATTGTTCCGAATACTTCAAAAGATGTGTTGCCTTTTCAATCTTTTGCTGGCGAATATAGTCGCTTATGGATACACCGAGATTCTGCTTGAAAACACGTGAAAGATAATTGGTTGATAATCCAGTGTAATCAGCAAGATCCTGAATGGTAATGCGTTCTTTTATATGTGCGTATATATAATCTACACATTGCATGACCGGTTTGGACAGGATGGAACTTTTCTTTTGCAGAATCATTTTTCCGGTAAAATCTTTTGCCATAACATGGTGAAGGTCAGCTACTTGTCTGACTGTGGTGCAGGAGTCCATCTTTAGTATGTAGAAATCACTGAGACGATAAGCCTGTTCAGGTTCAAGTCCTCCATCAATGCAGTAACGTGTGAGCAGGGCGGCGGTAACTACAAAATGATATTTGATATTGGTAACCGAATCCCGTGATAAAACACCAGTTCCTTCCAGATTGATGAACGCATCTTCTGAACAATTTTGTAATACGGTTTCCATATCACCGGATCTTACTGCATTATAAAATGAGTATTCAATAGAAGGTGAACGATGAAGTGCTTCTAATTCGCTGTTTTCTAATTCTGTATGAAAGAATTCTTGAGAAAGTGCCATGAGAATAACCTCCGATAAAAACTTATAATATTTTTTACATTATGACACGAATTTGATATTTTGTTAAGATTAATAATATATTTTGATGTGAGAAAATGATATATTTAATTCATCGAACAGAGAAGTAGATAAAAATGCTGGAGAAGATGAGGAGGTTTTATTATGAAAAAGAGAATTGTAGCAATTCTTATGGCTGCTGTAGTTGCAGGTGGTGCTTTGGCAGGATGTGGAAGCAAAGCAGAATCAGGTGATAGCGCAAATGCTGAGGAAGGAAAAGTAATCAATATTTATTCATGGAATGATGAATTTCGTCAGCGTCTGGAAGCGGTATATCCAGAAGTAGAATCAACATCAAAAGATGGCTCTGTTACAACATTAAAAGATGGAACAGAAATTCATTGGATTATCAATCCAAATCAGGATGGTGTATATCAGCAAAAGCTGGATGAAGCTTTGATGAAACAGGCAGATGCAAGCGCAGATGATAAAGTGGATATTTATTTGTCAGAGACAGACTATGTATTCAAATATACAGATAAAGATGCAGATGTTGCAATGCCACTTACAGATCTTGGAATTGATCCGGACAAAGATTTGGCCGATCAATATGATTTTACAAAAACAACAGCATCTGATGCAGACGGAGTACAGAGAGGATCTACATGGCAGTGCTGTCCTGGATTATTAGTATATCGCCGAGATATTGCGAAAGACGTATTCGGAACAGATGATCCGGAAAAAGTTGCTGAAAAAGTAAAAGATTGGGATACAATGAAACAGACAGCTCAGGAGTTGAAAGACAAAGGTTATTATACATTTGCATCTTATGCAGATACATTCCGTCTGTATGGAAACAGCATTGATAATTCATGGGTTGAACCTGGAGAAACAACAATTAATGTAGACAAAAAGATAACAGACTGGATAAGTGATTCGAAAGAATGGCTGGATGCAGGTTATTTAAATCCAACTGTAAAAGGACAGTGGAATGATGACTGGAATAAAGCAATGAGTTCTCAGTCAAAAGTGTTTGCATTCTTGTTCCCGGCATGGGGAATTGATTTCACATTGAAACCAAACTGGGATGGAGAAGAAGGTCAATGGGCAGTAACAAATCCGCCACAGGAATATAACTGGGGAGGTTCTTACATCCATGCAGCAACAGGAACAGACAATCCGGAACATGCAAAAGATATCCTTCTTGCAATGACAGCAGATAAAGATAATCTATTAAAGATTTCAAAAGAGTACTCTGATTTCACAAACACAAAATCAGGTATGGAAGAAGCTGCAAAAGATGATGCAACATTCGCATCTGATTTCCTTGGTGGACAGAATGCATTTAAATATTTTGCACCGGTTGCAGAAAATATTAAAATCGCTCCATTGTCATCTTATGATCAGGGATGTGTTGAGTTGATTCAGAATTCATTCAGTGATTACCTTCAGGGTAAAGTAGATTATGATAAAGCAAAAACAAACTTTGAAACAGCAATCAAAGAACGCTATCCTGATATTACAGAGGTAAAATGGCCAGAATAAATGTTGGTATCTGCAGAGCATAGATTGCTCTGCAGATGTATTAGAAAGGAAGAACAATTATGAAAAGAAAGAAAAAAAGCATTGATTACGGAAAGTGGGGCTACATATTTATTCTTCCGTTTTTTGTGACATATTTAATCTTTTCTTTAATACCATTGATTGATACAGTACGATACAGTTTCTTCGAGTATTATCGTTCTGGAATCAAGGTGGTTGGACCTAATTTTATAGGACTGGCAAACTATGCAAGTTTACTTGGTTCAGATATGTTCAAATATGGAAAAAATACACTGATCTTATGGGTTATTGGATTTGTTCCCCAGATTGTTATCGCATTGGTTCTGGCAGCATGGTTTACAGATGTACGTTTGAAGATACGCGGACAGCAGTTTTTTAAAGTTGTTATCTATCTTCCAAACTTGATTATGGCGTCAGCATTTGCATTGCTGTTCTTTACAATGTTCTCAACAAATGGTCCGGTAAATTCAATTTTAATGTCTATTGGACTGATCAGTAGTCCAATTGATTTTCTGGGGTCTGTATGGGGAACACGATCTTTGATTGGACTGATGAACTTTCTGATGTGGTTTGGTAATACAACAATTATGTTAATGGCAGCAATTATGGGAATCAGTGTCGATGTGTTTGAAGCATCTGATTTGGATGGTTGCAATAGTATTCAGAGATTTTTCTATATTACATTGCCATTGATCCGTCCGATTCTTGCGTATACATTGATCACATCGATTATTGGTGGACTTCAGATGTTTGATGTTCCGCAGATTTTGACAAATGGACAGGGAAATCCGGACAGAACATCTATGACCTTGATTATGTTTTTAAATAGTCATTTGAAGAGCAAGAACTATGGTATGGCAGGAGCATTATCTGTTTATTTATTCATCATCAGTGCAATTTTGTGTTTCTTTGTATATAAAATGACAATAGATGATGATCCAGATGGTTCAAAGAAAGCAGCTAAGAAGAAAGCAAAACGGGAGAGGAGGAACTCAAGATAATGAAATCAAAATCAGGAAATCGTTTTAGAAATATTTTGGCACATGTAGTGCTTATACTCTTATCCTTTATGTGCCTGTTCTTCTTTTATGTTTTAATTATTAATGCAACACGTTCACACGCTGATCTTCAGAAAGGGTTTTCGGCATTGCCGGGAAAATATTTTCTGCAGAATTTAAAAAATGTTGCGAATGACGGAAGTTTTCCAATGTTTCGTGGAATTTTGAACAGTGTGGTTGTATCGACATGTTCGGCAGCACTGTGTACATATTTTTCTTCGTTGACTGCATATGGCTTATATGTATACGATTTTAAGTTAAAAAAGGCTGCATTTACATTTGTCATGGCAATCCTTGTTATGCCTACACAGGTTACTGCAATGGGATTCTTACGTTTGATTACAAACATGGGAATGTATGATTCATTACTTCCATTGATCATTCCTTCTATTGCTTCGCCGGCAGTATTCTATTTTATGTATAGTTATCTGCAATCTTCACTTCCAATATCTTTGGTTGAAGCGGCCAGAATCGATGGATCAGGAGAGTTTAAGACATTTAATAAAATTGTATTGCCTATCATGAAACCAGCGATAGCAGTTCAGGCGATTTTTACATTTGTAGGTTCATGGAATAACTATTTCGTACCAGCTTTGGTCATTCAGTCAAAAGACAAAATGACAGTTCCGATTTTGATCGCAACACTGCGTGGTGCAGATTATATGAACTTTGATATGGGAAAGATTTACATGATGATCACAGTAGCAATTGTACCAATTATTATTGTATATCTGTTACTTTCAAAGTATATTATTGCAGGTGTAACGCTTGGAGGAGTAAAAGAATAATAGTATTAGGAAGAAAGAGCAGGGCAGGAAATTTGAAAAAATGCCGGGCTCTTTCTTTTTTTTGAATAAGAAAAAGAGGAGAAGCAGAATGGAAAATAAGTGGGAACATAGTGGAACAAAAAATGCGGAAATAACAGCAAGAGAAGAGAAACATCGTTGTTTTGCAAGAAGAGCAGCAGAAGAAGGCATTGTATTATTAAAAAATGATAGAATACTTCCAATAGCAGATAAAACGCCGATAGCACTTCTTGGAAGTGGTGCAGGAAAAACAGTGAAAGGCGGAATCGGCTCAGGAGACGTAAATGACAGGGAAAGCATTTCCATTTTTCAGGGGATAAAAGAAAGTGGAGCACCTATCACGAGTATAAATTGGTTAGAAGATTATGAAAATCGTTACCGAGACGCTAGAAATGTGTGGAAAGAAAAAATTTTAAAAGGAGCGAAACAGGTAGATAATCCATTTGATGCATACGCTGCAAATCCATTTACATTTCCAATTGGACGAGCTGTTTGTGACAAAGATCTGGATGGTGCTCAGGTTGCAATTTATGTTGTGAGCCGGGTATCCGGAGAAGGAAAAGATAGACGGAAGGAAAAAGGGGACTACTATTTAAGTGACAGAGAGCAGGAGGATTTAAAATATATTGATCAAAAGAATATTCCAACAGTAATTCTGTTAAATGCAGGTGGTCCGGTAGAATTGACGGAAATACTTGAACAGACAAACAATATAAAAGCGGTTGTAAACATTTCTCAGCTTGGGCAGGAAGGTGGACGTGCGGTTGCCAATATCTTGTTTGGAAATGCTGTTCCAAGTGGAAAACTAACTACAACATGGGCGAAGAGGTATGAAGATTATCCAGCTGCAGAATCATTTAGTTATTTAAATGGAAATCTGGAGACAGAAGAGTACAAAGAAGGAATATATGTTGGATACCGTTATTTTGACAGTGCGAAAATCAAACCACTATTTCCATTTGGATATGGCTTGTCTTATACAACATTAGAATATAAATATAATGGAATAAAAGTTGAAAATGAAACGGTAAAAGTTGAAGTAATAGTGGAAAACAAAGGGAAAATATTTTCAGGAAAAGAGGTAATTCAGATATATGCAACAATGCCACAGTCTGGAATGCAAAAAGAATATCATCGTCTGGTAGGATTTACAAAAACAAAAGAATTAAAACCGGATGAAACACAAAAAGTTCTGGTCTCAATTGATCAAAAAGCAATTGCATGCTTTTCAGAAGAAACACATGCATGGATTGTGGAAGCAGGAAATTATGGCCTTTGGATTGGAAACAGTTCCATCAATTTAAAATTAGAAGCGGTGTTACATGTTTTAGAAAATACAGTGATTGAGCAGACAGAATGTCTGAACATGGAGCATGAAATAGATGAAGAATTAAAGAAAATGCAACAGATACAGGCAGTAACAGACGACTGGTATCAGATTGCAAAGGAACAGAAAATACCGGTTTATGAGTTTTGTCCACAATTCAAAGAACAGCCTGTTTATAAAGAAGAATTTGATATAAAGCAAACAACAGAAGAATTGATTCCGCTGTTGTATGGAAATATTTCGGAAACAACAAGCACTTTGGGAGCGGCAGGAATTAAAGTTCCTGGTTCGGCAGGAGAGACAACGGAAGCTCTATATGATAAATATGGAATTCCTGCACTTGTGATGGCAGATGGACCGGCAGGAATCCGATTACAGCAGAGTTATGAAGTGGATAGAAAGACAGATACGGTATATGCAATCGGAGTCTTGGGTGCACTGGAAAATGGATTTCTTGTAAGTGAAAAGAAACACGAAAATGCGGATACATATTATCAGTTTTGTACTGCATTTCCGGTAGGAACTGCATTGGCACAATCATGGAATCCAGAGTTAATGGAGGAATTTGGTGGATATATTGCAGAGGAAATGCAGGAATTCCATGTCAATCTCTGGCTGGCACCGGGATTAAATATACATCGAAATCCATTGTGTGGAAGAAACTTTGAGTATTATTCGGAAGATCCACTCGTAGCAGGAACAATGGCAGCTGCTGTGACAAGAGGTGTGCAGGGCAAACATGAATGTGGCGTTACAATTAAACATTTTGCATGCAATAATCAGGAAGATAACCGAATGGGTGTGAATTCGAAGCTATCCGAGAGAACACTTCGTGAAATTTATTTGAGAGGATTTGAGATTGCAGTAAAAACAGGAAAACCAATTGCAGTCATGTCTTCTTACAATTTAATAAACGGAATCCATGCAGCAAATAGTCATGACCTTTGCACGAAAATTTTGCGTCAGGAATGGGGATTTGAGGGTATTGTGATGTCAGACTGGAACACGACAGTACCGGAAGACGGAAGTATTCCATGGAAATGTGCAGAAGCAGGAAATGATATCATTATGCCGGGAAGTACAGACGATGATAGTGATATAAGAAATGCTTATGAAAAAGGCAAATTGCCAGAAGAAGTGATACGCAGATCCGCAGGAAGAGTTTTAAGAATGATTGAAAAGTTGAGATAGGGAGGTCAAACGGGGACGGGAGGCCATTTGGGGACGGAGTTTTCTGGCTTTTTTGTTAGCAAAAAAGCCAGAAAACTCCGTCCCCAATGGCCTCCCGTCCCCGTTGGTTTGCGAATGGCTCACTGTCAGTTACTTCATCTTCAAATATTGAATACTATAAGCCGGCATATTGAGTGATCCTGATAGGTTTCCGGTTTCACCTGTGATCAATTCAGTATAATCACCATTCAACTCACCATTTCCGGCAGTGAAATCACAATCCCCGGCGTTAATCGCAACAAGAACCCGTTCACTGTCGCTGCGGCGTTCAAAGACAAGCTGGTGATTCGTAAGAACGACATTGCGGTATCCACCATTACAAAGGGCATCGCTTTCACGGCGGATTACAATGAGCTTTTCAATAAGCTCAGTCAATTCATTTGGTTTCGGAGCATCGAAACATGGACGAAGTGCATAATCATTATCCGGAGCTTTAACACCTTCTTCGCCCCATTCACTTCCATAGTAGATACATGGAATGCCAGGCATACCGAATAAAATACCATAAGTCAGTGGTAAATGATTCTTGTTTGTGAGAATGCTGGCAATACGAGTAACATCGTGGTTGTCAACAAAGTTCATAAGATGCTTTCCACGATAAATACACCACTGTTCAGGGCCGTACTGACGATTCAGTGAATGAGCAATCTCAAACATGTTCATGCTGTTAAAGCTGGAGTAAATGCCTTTATAACATTCATAGTTTGTACAACTGTGAAGCATCTCATCATTTACAATAATATTGTAATCACCAAAGAGTACTTCTCCAATCAATGCGAATCCCGGTTTTAATTCTTCGCAGAAATGACGCAAACGACGCATGAAATTGTGATCCAGACTATAAGCAACATCCAGACGAAGTCCGTCAATATCGAATTCTTCAATCCAAAAACGAACACAGTCTAACAGATAATCTACGACTGCAGGATTCTGTAAGTTTAATTTTACCAGTTCAAAATGTCCTTCCCATCCTTCATACCAGAAGCCATCATTATAACAGCTGTTTCCGTCAAAACTGATGTGGAACCAGTCTTTATAAGGAGAATCCCATTTTTTCTCCTGTACATCCTGAAATGCCCAGAAGCCGCGTCCGACATGGTTAAATACGCCATCCAGCATAATCTTTACATGATGCTCATGAAGTGTCTGACAAACTTCTTTAAAATCATCGTTTGTTCCGAGACGACAGTCTATTTTTTTAAAATCGCGAGTATCATAACCATGGTTATCAGATTCAAATATAGGATTTAAAATAATAGAACCGATACCTAATGTCTCAAGGTATTCGCTCCATTCACCAATCTTCTTGATCCTCGGAACAGTCACCCCATCATTATGCACCGGCGCACCGCAAAATCCAATCGGATATATTTGATAAAAAGTTTCATTATAAGCCCACATAAAAAACACCTCTTCCTGTTGTTAAAAATCTAGTAAAAATCCTTTTTATTATAACATAAATTGGTAAAAAGTGATAAAAAATCTAGAAAAAATTTAAAAAATATGATTTTTCAGTGAAAGGCTTCGGCTTGACATTTCCTAAAGGAAAGGGCAAAATAAAATGCATGAAAAAGAGTTGTAAAATTGAAATAAGAAAGGCGAATAAATCATGAATTTTGGAAATATTGGAACAATGATGAAATTACAGTCAGCATTAAAAACATTTAATGCAAATCACCCAAGAGTAATGCCGTTTTTTAAAGCCGTTGGAGCAGAAGGTGTTAAAGAAGGTATGGTTATTGAAATGACAGTGCGCACACCGGAAGGAAAAAGCATGACAAGTAATATTAAAGTGCAGCAGTCAGATCTGGAATTGATCGAGACATTGAAAAATTTAAATATGAATGAATAAGGAAGAAAGACATGAAACGGAATGTTGAGTTGAGTGAGATTTCAGATGGAAGACTATATACAGCAAATGATATGGTAAAAGCAGACTGCTTTGACTGTCAGGGGTGTTCGGCGTGCTGCCATGGGATGGGAACTTCCATAGTATTAGATCCGATGGATATCTGGCGCCTGCAAAGAGGGATTGGATTGGATTTTGCGGCACTCATGGAGAAATATATTGAGCTCAATGTAGTGGACGGTATGATTCTGCCTAATTTAAAATTAGCAGGACAGACAGAGGCATGTGCATTTTTAAATGCCGAAGGACGTTGCAGCGTACATGAATTTCGTCCGGGAATTTGCAGATTATTTCCATTGGGTCGCTATTACGAAGAGGAAGGATTCAAATATTTTTTACAAATTTATGAATGCAAAAAAGAAAATCGCGGCAAAGTAAAGATTAAAAAATGGCTGGGGATTCCAAATCTGTCAGCATATGAGAAATACATAGCAGACTGGCACCGGTTTTTGCTGGATTGTGAAGCAGGAATACAGACTTTGGATGAAGAGAATACAAGAATTTTAAATCTATATGTTTTGAAGATGTTTTACCAGACAGCATATGAGAGTGAAGAATTCTATGGAGAATTTTATGAAAGGCTTCAGCAAGTGAAAAATACACTTGGAATTTAAGTGAAAATGGAACAAGTGAAAATATATCAGTTGGATGTTACAAAATTCGAAGATCCGCAGTGCTTTCAGAAACATTATGCGATGCTTTCAAAGGGCAGGCAGAAGAAAATCGATGCATATCGGGTAGACAATGCGAAAAGATTATCTCTAGGGGCAGGCGTTTTGCTGGAGCGGGGGCTGCGAAAATATAATATTTGCGAGCGTGATGTGAAAATTAAAACAGGGGAGAATGGAAAGCCCTATCTGGAAGAATATCCAGAGATTCATTTTAATTTATCACATTCCGGAAATATGGTTTTTGCAGTATTTTCAGACCGGGAAGTAGGGTGTGATATCGAAGAAATCGGGAAACCGCAAGAAAAATTGGCGGAACGCTTTTTTTGTCCGGAAGAATATGAGCATTTGATGAAAATAGAAGATGAACATAAACGATGTGAAGAATTTTATCGTTTGTGGACATTAAAAGAAAGTTTTATGAAAGTGACAGGTCTTGGAATGAAGTTGCCATTGGATTCGTTTTGCTTTCAATTGGGAGAACGTGTTGAGATAAGACAACATATAAACAAAGAAGAATATGATTTTCAAGAGTTGGAAATAACAGATAAAAAAGGAACAAAATATAAAGCAGCAATATGTTTATGCGTAAAGAAATGAAGTGTAAAAAATGAGACAACATAAGTGGAGAACAGGAAGAATATTAGGAATAGTAATGGCGGCAGCTATGCTAGGCGGTATCGCTACACCGATTTGTGCGGTGGCGGAAGAATCAGAAGCAGTTGAAATGCAGGATGGTGAAATGCAAGATTCAGACGCTTTAGATTTAGAAACTCAAGATCCGGTAACACAGGAGTTAGAAGGACAAGATGTTAAAATACAGGATGATGGTATTTTAGAGTATGTCGCTTTGGGAGACAGTATTTCAAATGGATATAGTGCAGATCCAAAATCAGAGATTATTAGTTATCCGCAATTGATTGCACATGATTTGGAAGAAATGGCGGGAGAAGATGTTGAGCTGTCAAAAGATACAAAGAACGGATTGACAACAACGAAGCTGAATTCTGTTATTTTGAAAAGAAAACAAGTGCAGGAGTCTTTACAAAAAGCTGATTTTGTGACGGTGACGATTGGGGCAAATGATCTTATGAATCAGTTTAAAAAGGTAGCAAAAGAAATTTTGAACAATAATACCAAGTTTTCAACGGCAAATCAGGCCTTAGCGGCGTTGCAGGACGGAATTAAGGCAAATCCGCTGCTGCTTGTAAAAGTAGTCAGCGCAATCAGCAATTGGGATTACACCTCATTTGAAGACGATTGGAAGCTTACAATGGAAAATATTGATTCGATGCGACCGGCAAATAGCGAGATGATAGTTACAACAATCTACAATCCGGTAGAAAGCATGGAGCTTCCCGGAACATTGAACAGTATTGTTGAAGGTCTGATTTCAAAGATGAATGATATCATTGTATCTTACGCTGATGATTATGATTATAAGGTAGTGGAGCTGTTGGATTCCGGTATAGGAGAAAAAGTGCAGTCAGATGGACTTCATCCAAACCAGGAAGGGCAACAGCTGATATGTGATTTGATGGAAGAAACTGCAACCTCAGAGCCATTTGAGGCAATAAGAGAATACCGGGAAGAACAGGAACGGGAGAAACAGGAAGCTCTGGAAGCAGCAAAACGTCAGAAGGAGCAGGAAGAAGCAGAAAAGAAAGCTCTGGAAGAAAAAAAAGAGAGAAGAAAGACAGTGGTAAGCTGTGCATCGCTCGCGGTTGCAGTTGGTCTTATGGCATTATTGCGTAAGAAAACAGAAAAAGAAGAAAGAAATAGACAGAGTGGTAAAAAGTGATACGTGACAAAGAGAAAAGGCGGGGATTGAAGTGAGAAAAAAAGAATTGGCGGCAGAGGTAATCGCACGTTTAAAAAAAGAATATCCGGATGCAGGGTGTACATTGGATTATGATGATGCATGGAAACTTCTTGTTAGTGTGCGCCTGGCTGCACAATGTACGGATGCAAGAGTAAATGTGGTTGTGGAAGGATTGTTTGAAAAATATCCAAGTGTAAATGCATTGGCGGAGGCGGATGTAGAGGACATTGAAGCGATAGTGCGTCCGTGTGGTCTTGGAAAGAGTAAGGCAAGAGATATTAGTGCCTGTATGAAGATGATAAAAGAAGAATATGGTGGAAAAGTTCCGGATGATTTTGATGAACTGTTGAAACTTCCGGGAGTTGGAAGAAAAAGTGCAAATCTGATCATGGGAGATGTGTACGGAAAACCGGCAATTGTGACAGACACACATTGCATTCGCCTGACAAATCGTATTGGATTAGTTGACGGCATAAAGGAACCAAAGAAAGTAGAGATGGCATTATGGAAAATCATTCCGCCGGAAGAAGGAAGCGATTTCTGTCACAGACTCGTATATCATGGGAGGGAAGTCTGCACAGCACGAACAAAACCATATTGTGATAAATGTTGTCTCGAAGATATTTGCAAGAAAAAAGGTGTTTAAGATTTCGGAATAGTTAGATGAGACAGTTTGGCATAAAGGACACGTTAAATTTAATAGAAGGGCGAATTAAAAGAAAATGAAAGCAGTAAACGAAAAAGACATTGAAATAACAAAAGAATTATTTGAGTTTATAGGAAAAAGTCCAACTGCATTTCATGCTGTAGAACAGATGAAAAACAGATTGGATAAAGAAGGCTATCAGCAATTGCTGGAAGGGAAAAAATGGGAATTACAGAGCAAAGAAAAATATTATGTAATTCGAAATGGCTCAGCAATCATTGCATTTCGCATACCAGAAACAAAACCACAGGGCTTTCAGATTATGGCAAGCCATAGCGATTCACCAACATTTCGTATTAAAGAAAATCCGGAGATGAAGGTGGAACAGGCATATGTGAAATTGAACGTAGAAAAATATGGCGGGATGCTCTGTGCACCATGGTTTGACAGACCGCTGTCGGTTGCCGGCCGAGTAATCATAAAGGAAGGAAACAGGCTTGTGAGCAAGCTGGTTTCTATAGACCGCGATCTTTTGATGATTCCAAATCTCGCAATTCATATGAATCGTGATGCAAATAACAACTATCAATATAATGTACAGAAAGATATGCTGCCATTGTTTTCAATGTCAGGTGAAGAGGGTGAATTTGCACAGATGATCGCGGATGAAGCAGGGGTAGAAAAAGAGCAAATTATAGGTAATGATTTGTATTTGTACAACCGCCAGAACGGAAGTATATGGGGTGCAAACCAGGAATTTTTATCAATTGGACGACTGGATGACTTACAGTGTGCATTTGCTTCGTTAAAAGGATTTTTGCAGGCAGAGACAAAGAACAGTATACCAGTTCATTGTGTCTATGATAATGAAGAAGTCGGAAGCGAAACAAAGCAAGGAGCAGCATCTACATTTTTATATGATACGTTGTATAGAATCAATGAGAGCCTGGAAGGAAATGACAGCGACTACCACAGATTACTTGCATCAAGTTTTATGGTGTCAGCAGATAATGCACATGCCGTACATCCAAATTATGCAGATAAAGCCTGCCCGACAAACCGTCCGTTGTTAAACGAAGGTGTTGTGATTAAAATCAGTGCAAATCAAAAATATACAACAGACGGAATGGCATTTGCGGTATTTAAACAAATCTGTGAAAAGGCAAATGTTCCGACACAGGTTTTCCATAATCGTTCAGATATACTGGGAGGTTCTACGCTTGGAAATATTTCCGGTAATCAGGTGGCTGTGAACAGTGTTGATATCGGACTTCCACAGCTGGCAATGCATTCACCATACGAGACTGCGGGAATAAAAGATACAGGATACCTTGTAGAGGCGGCAAAAACATTTTTTGAAACATCGTGTGTAGAGACGGAATATGGAGTGTACGAGCTACAATAATGCAGGGAAATGAACGGAGATTTGATGTTCGAAGAAGAACAATTTTTAACAGAGGATAACATAGAGGTTAGGATAAAATGTTATATACAAGACCGGATTATTATAAAGAATTTACATGTACAGCTGAACAATGCGAAGATACTTGCTGTGCCGGCTGGCAGATTGTAATTGATTCTGCATCGATGAAAAAATATCGAGGCGAAAAAAGTGCGTACAAAAAGAAACTTCACCATTCCATACACTGGATTCAAAAAACATTTAAACAAGATAAAGAAAAAAGATGTGCTTTTTTAACAGAAGAAAATTTGTGCGATATGTATTTGAATCTTGGAGAAAAAAGTCTATGCAGGACATGCAGACAGTATCCAAGACATATGGAAGAATTTGAAAATGTAAGAGAGGCATCCCTGTCACTTTCCTGTCCGGAAGTCGCAAAGCTGCTGCTTTCAAGAAAAGAAAAGGTGAAATTTCAATATCGTGAAACAGAAGAAGAGGAAGAATGGGACGATTTTTCACCATTTCTCTATTCCCAGCTAGTGGATGCCAGAGAGCTGATGATCGAGTTGCTGCAGAATCGGAAATTGCCGATTGAAAATAGAATCGTTTTATGCCTTGGGATGGCTTATGATATGCAGAATCGCATTGATGCAGATGAGTTGTTCGGCTGTGGAGATGTAATTGAAAATTATCGCAAGCAGGCATATTTTTCATCGGCTGGCAGAAAAGTTGATAGATATAGAAAAAATATAAAAGCACAATATCAGTTTGCACATAGAGTGATAGAAGATTTATATCAATTGGAGCTTTTGAAAGAAGAGTGGGATATGCTTCTTCAAGAGGCACAAGTCCGCCTGTTTGGAAAAGGTGAAGATGTGTATGCAGAGATTATGGATGAATTTAGCGAGTGGATTCAGACAGAGTATCAGTGGGACTGGAACATTCAGTGCGAACAATTGATGGTGTATTTTATTTACACATATTTTTGTGGAGCTGTTTATGATGAACGCATTTTGGTAAATGCAGAGATGGCGGTGGCGGCAGTCAGTGTTATCTGGAATTTGATGGCGGCAACCTGGCTGAAAAATGAAAAGCAGCTTGATCTGGAAGATGTGTGCAGTATTGCGTATCGATATTCAAGAGAGTTAGAGCACTCGGATGAGAACTTGAAACGATATTGGAATATATTGGATGAAGAAAAATTGTTATTCAGGTAGTGGGAATAGGAGAAAGCGTTGCTGGTCACAGGTACTGTGAACAGTAACATTTGTCGTGAATAAGAGTAAGAAAATAAAAAATATATATTGACAAACAAGGGTTTACATAATATAATAGTACAGCATGAAAAAAGGAGAAACAGCATACACCAAAGCCCCGGAGTAGGCTGATTTCATATAAAAAAAGTAAAAAAACGATGTTATATGATGATTATTAGTAGGAGGAATACCCATGAAAACTTATATGGCTAACCCAGACAAGATTGAAAGAAAATGGTATGTGGTTGACGCTGAAGGTCAGACATTAGGACGTATGGCTTCAGAAATCGCAAAAGTGTTAAGAGGTAAAAACAAACCAGAATACACACCACACGTTGATACAGGTGATTATGTAGTAGTTGTTAATGCAGAGAAAGTTAAAGTTTCAGGAAAGAAACTTCAGCAGAAAATCTATTACAACCACTCTGATTATGTAGGAGGAATGAAAGAGACTACATTAGCAGAGATGATGGCTAAGAAACCTGAAAAAGTTATCGAACTCGCTGTTAAAGGAATGCTTCCAAAAGGACCTATGGGAAGAGACATGATTAAGAAACTTCACGTATATGCTGGACCAGAGCACAAACAGCAGGCTCAGAAACCAGAAGTATTGACATTTTAATGAGAGGTTGAAAGGAGGACATTACAGTGGCTAATACAAAATATTATGGAACAGGAAGAAGAAAAAAATCTATCGCAAGAGTTTACCTTGTACCTGGAACAGGAAAAATTACAATTAATAAAAGAGATATCGACGAGTATTTAGGACTGGAGACACTGAAAGTAGTTGTTCGTCAGCCACTCGTTGCTACAGGAACAGTTGATAAATTTGACGTAATCGTTAACGTTCACGGTGGTGGATACACAGGACAGGCTGGAGCTATCCGTCATGGTATCTCTAGAGCACTTCTTGAGGCTGATGCTGAGTACAGACCAGTTCTTAAGAAAGCTGGATACTTAACACGTGACCCACGTATGAAAGAACGTAAGAAATACGGTCTCAAAGGAGCTCGTAGAGCACCTCAGTTCAGCAAACGTTAATTGTTGTTGTTCAATATTGTATTTTCTATCCCGGAAGTATTTTGCTTCCGGGATTTTTCTAAAAATATCTAAAACAATCTATTATCAAAAATAAATTAAAATTCAGAATAGAAATCAAAATAATAATTCAGTAAAAATCCAGAGTAATTTAATAGAAGAGTGTATTGGAGTGTGGAGTATCTGCAAGATAGAGAAAAAGCAAGTTGCGGATGCAAATTTTTGCAGGGGAGTATCTGCAAGATAGAGAAAGAGCAAGTTGTGGATGCAAATTTTTGAAGGAGAGTATCTGCAAGATAGAGAAAAGGGAAGTTGCGGATGCAAATTTTTGCAGGAGAGTATCTGCAAGATAGAGAAAAGGGAAGTTGCGGATGCAAATTTTTGCAGGAGAGTATCTGCAAGCAGAGAAAAAACAAGTTGCGGATGTATATTCTTGCAAATTAATAGAAAAAAGCATCTGCAAGAGCAGTTAACGAGCTAATGTAGATACAGCTGTTTATAAAAAATCATCTACAAGAGAACTATATGGGCTGGTAAAGATACCCCAATATTAGAGTTAAGTAACTAAATCAAGAATAAATTAAGAACCAGAAGTAGGAGGCGAAATTGCTTATGCACAATTTTAAAGAATCACTGATTGAAGAACAACAGCGTTTAGAGGAGATTATAGCTAGGGCAAAAATGGAGAATGCTCATATGCCGGAAGGATATTTAAGAATATCAAAGCACAAGAATAGATGTCGTTATTATCATTGTCTGACAGATCGGAATGGGACTTACATTCCAAAAAAGAACATAATATTAAGTAAACAATTGGCTCAGAAAGCATATAACAAATCAATTATAGATAAAGCAGAAGAGCAACTTAGTCAAATAAATAAAATATTAAAAGTAGATACAGACGAAGAAATGAAAAAGTTGTATGATTCCCTACATCCTGATCGGAAAAAATTGATTATTCCATTTGAGGAAAACTGGGAAGACAAGTTGCAAAAATGGTATGAAACATCCTATCAAGGAAAAGAATTTAGAGAAGGCACACCAGTTCTTCTGACTGAAAAAGGAGAACAAGTACGATCAAAATCAGAAAAAATATTAGCAGATTATTTTTACAGAAAGAAGATTTTATATAAATATGAAAAACCATTATATTTAAAAGGATATGGTATAGTATATCCGGATTTCACATTCTTATCTTCGAAAACAGAGAAAGAAATATATTGGGAACATGAAGGGATGATGGATAATCAAGAGTATGCAAGGAGTGCGGTGCGTAAAATAGAATCTTATCAGAAAAATGGAATTTATCCTGGAGAAAGGTTGATTCTTACTTTTGAAACTGAGCAGAATGTGCTTAACCAGAATATAGTTGCAGGTTTGGTAGAGAAATATTTGTAAAGACCAAAAAGCATCTGTAGAAGTATTGCATGAGCAAATGAGGATACCAAAACGTTTAAAATGAATAGCGAAATAAAAAGATGTCACGTAGTGGTGTATTAAAATTATGTGGATGTAATTGAAGAAAAAATATGATATCATGTGAGCAACAAATCGTTATTTTTAGAATAAAATATTTCTATAAGATTAAGCAGATTTTAGTCAATATGAGCTGTTTATTATTGGATTTGATATATCACTTTTTAAAAGAATAGTTTACAATAAATACAAGTAGAAAAAAGGAGATTTTAAAAAAGGAGGATTTGACATGAAAATTTTGAAAAGTATTCTTAATTATATTCCATTAGCCACGTTTCTCATATTTGTGGTTACTGATGGAATTTTTTCTCTAACATCGGCATTAATTTTTGTTATTTCCACGAGTGGTCTACTAATTAATTGGAAAAGAAAAACAGAGATGAAGAATTAAGAAAATAGGAATTTGTGGAGGATGAAAAGATTATGATAAAGAATATCGCTATTGTCAGTTTATCGAGCGGAACAATAGGAGAGGATTTTGTTAAGCATGAGGTAGATATAGGAATAAAAAGATTGAATGACTTTGGCCTGAATGTTCGATTTATGCCTCATGCCCTTAAAGGAATAGAATATGTCAAAAACCATCCTGAAAAGCGTGCGGCTGATTTGTTACAAGCCCTTAGTGATCCGAAGATTGATATGATTCTCTGTGCAATTGGTGGAGATGATACATATCGCTTGTTGCCTTTCCTGTTTGAACATAATGAACTGGCAGATGCAGTCTCCGATAAAGTATTTCTTGGCTTTTCTGATACGACGATCAATCATTTTATGCTCCATAAGGTTGGAATGAAAACGTTCTATGGGCAGTCTTTCCTTGCGGACGTCTGTGAACTGGACAAAGATATGCTCCCATATACAAAAAAGTATTTTGAAGAACTGATAAGTACCGGAATGATAAAAGAAGTCAGACCCAGCGAAATCTGGTATGAAGGAAGGACGGATTTTGGTATCGATCGGGTTGGCACACCTTTAAAGTATCATCCCGATTATGGTTTTGAATTACTGCAAGGCAATTCTGTTTTCTCAGGAGAGATTCTTGGCGGTTGTATTGATTCCATTTATGATTTTTTCAATGGAGAACGCTATGTGGATATGCCGCTTTATTGCAAGAAGTACAAACTATTCCCAGAGATTGCAGATTGGGTCGGAAAGATTCTTCTGTTAGAATCCAGTGAAGAGAAGATGTCTCCTGAAAAATACAGAAAAGCTGTACTCGCACTAAAAGAAACAGGCATTTTTGATGTGATTTCAGGTATTCTTATAGGAAAGCCGATGGATGAAACTTATGTGCAGGAATATAAACAGATACTGGTAGACGTAATTGATCATCCGAATTTGCCTATAGTGTGCAATATCAATATCGGACACGCCCAGCCACGTTGCATCATTCCATTTGGTGTTGTGGCAACGGTCGATATTGATAATCAAGTAATCAGATTTGCAAACTGAGAGACAACTTCCAATTTGACGAAATATTTGGCTGGCTTTCCCTATTTTACAGGCATCCCAGCCTTGCAGATTACTAACACAAGTAATAGTGAAAAACATTTTTATATTGTTTATTATAATTATAGAGAACATATGGGGCACGAGAAAAGGCAATTATAAATTGAATTCAGAGAGTGATCCAATGGAATTTCTGTATTGTTGTATTGCGATTCCTCTAGGGTTACTCATTGCAGTAGCAACAGTTTGGAGTATGTTCGGAAAGAACTCAAATAAAAAAATAATAACTAGGAGGGGAAGATATGATTTGCAAAAATTGTTCAGCACAAATTCCAGATGGCAGTAAATTTTGTACAGTATGTGGGCATAAAATAGTGGTAGAACCATTTGTTGCTTCAAAACCACAGCAACCACCACAGACACCGCCACAGGCACAGCCTACACAGGTGCCACCACAGACAACGTATACACAGGCACCGCCACAGACACCATATACGCAGATTCCATCACAGGTACAGCAGGGGCAGGTGCCACCATATAATCTTAATGGTACACAACAACAGACTGTGAGTAAGAATACTGCACTTGATGCACCGTTGACAGTACTTGATTTTTTCCTGATGTCATTGTTGTCATTTGTTCCTATAATTGGATTTATTTTCTTACTTATATGGGCATTTTCGGGAAATACAAATATTAACCGAAAAAATTATGCCAGAGCAGCACTTATCTGGATACTCGTAAGTATTGGATTAGTGATTTTACTGAGCATCATAGGAGGCGGAATTTTAAACAGTATGACGTAAGGAATAATGGTAAAAAATACGTGTGAAAATAAAGAAATTTAGCTTTGCAGTGTAGAATAGAAGTATCCTGATAAGTATAAAGTGTTTTAACTTTGCAACTTGTCAGGATATTTTCTTGTGTTTTTTGTGCTGGAAAAGTAATATTAATAGTGAGTTGTATGTGGCTTGTATTTGTAATGGATTGCATTCATAAAGAGAGGAATTAGAAATGAGAAAAGAAAGTACATTATGTTACATCGAACAGGATAACAAATACCTGATGCTTCATCGTGTTGTGAAGAAAAATGATGTGAATAAGGATAAATGGATTGGAGTAGGAGGACATTTTGAGCATGGAGAAAGCCCGGAAGAGTGTCTGCTTAGAGAGGTCAAAGAAGAGACCGGGTATACGCTGACATCGTGGAAATATCGCGGGATTGTAACATTTGTCTATGGAGAAGATGTCATTGAATATATGTCGCTTTATACGGCAGATACATTTACGGGAGAGCCGATAGAATGCGATGAAGGTGTTCTTGAATGGGTTGAAAAAGATAGAATCGGAGAATTGAACTTATGGGAAGGAGACCGTGTTTTCTTTCGATTGTTGGACGAGAGGGAAGACTTCTTTTCGTTGAAATTAGTATATAACAAATCCGATGTGTTGGAATATGCAGCGCTCGACGGCATACCAATGGAGCTTTTTGATGTTATTAATCCGGATGGTAGTAAAACGGGAGTTGTAAAAGAACGTGGGGTGGCACACCGGGAGGGGGCGCTTCATGCAACTGTTCATACATGGATTGTCAGAAAAAATGACAAGAGTGGTTATGATGTACTATTGCAGAAGAGAAGTCTTTGTAAGGACTCTAATCCGGGAAGTTATGACATTTCTTCAGCAGGACATGTGGATGCAGGAGATGAGACTCTCGAAAGTGCTCTGAGAGAATTGCGGGAAGAACTGGGAATTGAGGCGACGGAAGACGATTTGACAGAGGTTGGAATTCATAGAGGGCAGTTTGAGGCTGTATTTCATGGAAGACTATTCAAAGATAACGAATTGAGTACGGTTTACCTTTATCAGAAACCGGTTGATATTACAACGCTTACATTACAAGAGTCAGAAGTATCCGAAGTTATTTGGATGGATTTTTCAGAGTGCAGAGAAAAGATTAAAAATAAATCGTTACCGAACTGTATTTATCTGGAAGAATTTGATATGATTGGAGAGAAACTCGGAATACTGTCTGAGAAAAATATATAGTAGGAGAGCAAGATGAGTATATTAAATGTAGAACATTTATCACATGGATTTGGAGATCGTGCGATTTTTTCGGATGTATCATTCCGTCTTTTGAAGGGCGAGCACATCGGTCTGGTGGGGGCTAATGGTGAAGGAAAATCCACCTTTATGAGTATTGTTACCGGAAAATTGCTGCCGGATGAAGGTAAAGTAGAATGGGCGAAAAATGTGCATGCAGGATATTTGGATCAGCATGCAGTTTTAAAAAGCGGGATGACGATTCGCGAAGCATTAAAAGCAGCATTTGATCCGCTTTTGCAAAAAGAACAGAGAATGAATGAAATCTGTGACATGTTAGGAACAGCAGATGATGAGCAGATGACGGAGCTTATGGAAGAACTTGGAACAATCCAGGACGAGCTGACACTACATGATTTTTATACAATTGATGCAAAAGTAGAAGAGGTGGCAAGAGCACTGGGCCTGCTTGATCTGGGGCTTGAGAGGGATGTGACAGATTTAAGTGGAGGTCAGAGAACAAAAGTGCTCCTGGCAAAACTACTTTTAGAAAAACCAGATATCCTTTTGTTAGATGAGCCGACAAACTACCTGGATGAGGAACATATTGTCTGGCTGAAACGATATTTATTGGATTATGAAAATGCATTTATATTGATCTCGCATGACATTCCGTTTTTGAATGATGTGGTAAATATTATTTATCACATGGAGAATCAGGAACTGAATCGTTATGTCGGAGATTATGATCATTTTCAAGAAGTTTATGCAGTAAAAAAAGCACAGCTGGAGGCTGCGTATCGTCGTCAGCAGCAGGAAATCAGTGAACTGAAAGATTTTGTGGCGCGTAATAAAGCGCGTGTTTCTACAAGAAATATGGCTATGTCACGCCAGAAAAAACTGGATAAAATGGATGTAATCGAATTGGCGGCAGAGAGACCGAAACCACAGTTTAAATTTCAGTATGGAAGAACTCCTGGAAAAAATTTATTTGAGACAGAGAACCTTGTTACAGGATATGATGAGCCATTGTCAAAACCTTTGAATTTTTCTATGGAACGTGGAAATAAAATTGCTCTGGTAGGAACGAACGGTATTGGAAAAACTACATTGTTGAAGAGTATTTTAGGGCTGATTCCTTCACTGTCCGGAAAGTGTGAGTTGGGTGAAAATTTACAGATTGGTTATTTTGAACAGGAAGTAAAAGGTGATAACCGAAATACCTGTATTGAGGAGATTTGGGAAGAATTCCCTTCGTTTACTCAATATGAAGTGCGTTCTGCACTGGCAAAATGTGGATTGACGACAAAGCATATTGAAAGTCAAGTGAGGGTACTTAGCGGAGGAGAGCAGGCAAAGGTGCGTCTTTGTAAGCTGATGAACAGAGATACGAATATTTTGCTTTTAGATGAGCCGACGAATCATTTGGATGTGGATGCAAAGGATTCATTAAAGAAAGCATTACAGGAATACAGGGGAAGCATTTTGCTAATCTGTCATGAACCGGAATTTTACAAAGATGTAGTAAATGATGTCTGGGATATGAGCCGCTGGACAACAAAAGTTTTCTGATAGATTTGCGGGTATAAGAGTGATTTTTTGAAGTGTCTGTGCCGGGTAACTAATAAGTACTTATTAGAATGTATTGATGGTGAGCATATTGAACTTAAAAAATTTCATAGTTATAATAAGAATATGCGAAAAAATGAAAATTAAGTTTGAAAACAAAGGAGAATCATCAATGAAAATGTTATCCATTGAACAGGAACTGAAGAATAACACTTATCCGGGAAGAGGAATCATCCTTGGAAAAAGTGAAGATGGTACAAAAGCTGTAGCAGCTTATTTTATTATGGGAAGAAGTGAGAACAGTCGTAATCGTGTGTTTGTGGAAGATGGGGAAGGTATCCGCACACAGGCGTTTGATCCATCCAAATTGACAGATCCAAGTCTGATTATTTATGCACCGGTACGTGTGCTTGGAAACAAAACAATTGTTACAAACGGAGATCAGACAGATACAATTTACGAGGGAATGGATAAACAGCTTACATTCGAACAGTCTCTTCGTTCACGTGAGTTTGAGCCGGACGGACCGAATTATACACCACGTATTTCAGGTGTGATGCATTTGGAAGACGGAAAGTATAACTATGCAATGTCTATTTTGAAAAGTAATAATGGTAATCCGGAAAGCTGTAATCGTTATACATTTGCATACGAGAATCCGGCAGCAGGTGAGGGACATTTTATTCATACATATATGCATGACGGTAATCCGCTTCCAAGCTTTGAAGGAGAGCCAAAGTTAATTGGGATTCCAAATGATATGGAGAGTTTTACAGAGTTGTTATGGAACAGCCTGAATGAAGAAAATAAAGTTTCATTATTTGTCCGCTACATCGATATTGAGACAGGAAAATACGAGACAAAGATTGTAAATAAAAATAACTAAATAATATCAGAACTGTGAAATACAATTAGTAAGAGGAGCAGATAAGATGAAAGAATTAGAATTAAAATATGGTTGTAATCCAAATCAGAAACCTTCAAGAATTTATATGGCTGACGGAAGTGAACTTCCAATCCAGGTATTATGCGGACGTCCGGGATATATTAACTTCCTGGATGCATTTAATGGCTGGCTGCTTGTATCAGAATTGAAAAAGGCAACAGGTCTTCCGGCAGCAACATCATTTAAACATGTCTCACCGGCAGGAGCAGCAGTGGGACTTCCATTAGATGAGACACTTGCAAAAATTTACTGGGTAGATGACCTTGGAGAACTTTCTCCACTGGCATCAGCATATGCAAGAGCAAGAGGTGCAGATAGAATGTCTTCATTCGGTGATTTTATTGCACTTTCTGATGTGTGTGATGTAGATACAGCAAGATTGATCAAGAGAGAGGTCTCAGATGGTGTAATCGCACCTGGATTTGAGCCGGAAGCATTGGAATTGTTGAAACAGAAGAAAAAAGGAAATTACAATGTTATTCAGATCGATCCAAATTACGTGCCGGCTCCATTGGAACATAAAGAAGTATTTGGAATTACATTTGAACAGGGAAGAAATGAGTTGAAGATTGATGATGAGTTTTTCTCAAATGTTGTAACAGATAATAAGGAAATTCCTGATTCAGCTAAGATGGACCTTGCAATTTCTATGATCACATTAAAATATACACAGTCAAACTCTGTATGTTATGTAAAGGGCGGACAGGCAATCGGTATCGGAGCAGGACAGCAGTCTCGTATTCATTGTACACGTCTGGCAGGACAGAAGGCAGACAACTGGTGGCTCCGTCAGTCTCCACAAGTTCTGGGACTTCAGTTTAAAGATGGAATCGGACGTGCGGATCGCGATAATGCAATCGATCTCTATATTGGAGAAGAATATATGGATGTTCTTGCAGATGGTGTTTGGGAGAATACATTTAAAGAAAAACCAGCAGTATTTACAAGAGAAGAAAAACGTGCATGGCTGGATAAGATGACAGATGTTTCACTTGGTTCAGATGCATTCTTCCCATTTGGAGATAATATCGAACGAGCTCATAAGAGTGGTGTAAAATATATTGCACAGCCGGGCGGCTCAGTGAGAGATGACAATGTAATTTCAGTATGTAATAAATATGGCATGGCAATGGCATTTACAGGAATTCGTTTATTCCACCACTAAAATATACTAAAAATAAAAAAGAATGTGCTTTGGTACATTCTTTTTTTTGTGCCGTGGGACTGGAAAAAACGAGGGTAATGTGGTATAGTCACTACTATATGGAGGAAACACTATGGTATTAGAGACGAGAAGTCCTGAACAGACATTTCAGATTGGCGTTGATCTGGCAAAGAAAGCCGTACCGGGACAAGTATTTACTTTGACAGGAGATCTAGGCGTTGGCAAAACGGTATTTACACAGGGATTTGCACATGGTTTAGGAATCACAGAGCCTGTGAACAGTCCGACATTCACAATCGTTCAGGTATATGAGGGTGGACGACTTCCATTTTATCATTTTGATGTATATCGTATCGGTGATGTAGAAGAGATGGATGAAGTCGGTTTTGATGAATATGTGATGGGGGAAGGCGTATCGCTGATCGAATGGGCAAATTTGATTGAAGAGATACTTCCTGAAAGACGTACAGAGATCATTATTGAAAAAGATCTTCAAGAAGGATTTGAGTATCGGAGAATTACGATAGAAGAACGATAAAAAACACAGTTGGGAAAAGGTCAGCGTTGTCTGACCTTTCTTGGTTAGCATTCAAGTCGAGCAACCGCGAGACTTAACAAGGTGACAGGAGGAGCATATGAAAGTACTGGCAATTGACAGCTCAGGAATGACTGCAACAGTGGCAGTTGTAGAAGATACGCAAACAATTGCGGAATATACAGTAAATTTTAAAAAGACACATTCACAGACATTGTTGCCGATGATCGATACAATGGGGAAGATGATAGAGCTTGATCTGAAATCAATCGATGCGATTGCTGTAGCAGGAGGACCAGGTTCATTTACAGGTCTTCGAATTGGGTCAGCTACGGCAAAAGGATTGGGACTGGCATTGGAGAAACCATTGATACACGTGCCGACAGTAGATGGACTTGCGTATAATCTTTATGGGTGCCAGGATATTATTTGTCCTATTATGGATGCCAGAAGAAAGCAAGTTTATACAGGAATGTACACATTTGCAAGAAGAGAACTGGAAGGAAGTAAGGAGACAGAACTGGTACTGGATGTATTAGAAGCACAGAATGCATCGCCAATAGACGAGTTAATAGAGCGTTTGAATATACATGGAAGACCGGTTGTATTTCTCGGAGATGGAGTGCCGGTATATCAGGATGTAATCAGAGAAAAGATGCGTGTACCATTTTCTTTTGCACCTGCGAGTGCGAACCGTCAGAGAGCAGCAGTAGTCGGAGCTCTTGGAATTCAGTATTATAAAGAGGAAAAATTTGAGACGGCAATGGAACATCAGCCGGACTATCTGCGTGTATCACAGGCGGAAAGAGAGCGTGCGGAAAAAGAACGTAAGGCTGTTGTATCGATTCGTCAGATGAAAGTAGAAGATGCGGCAGCAATCGCAGAGATGGAACATCAGACATTTTCAGATGCTTGGAGCGAGAAGGCGATTCTTGATACACTTCGTAATCCAAAAACAATTTGTCTTGTAGCAGAAAAGATTGGGAAAATTGTAGGATATTGTATTGTCTATACAGCAGATGATGAGGCTGATATTGCCCGAATCGCAGTCTTAAAAGAATCAAGAAGATTTGGTATCGCATCAGAATTGATACATGCATTAGACGTGATCTGCTGGGAGAACCAGATACAGATTATTATGTTGGATGTTCGTGTCAGCAATGATGGTGCAAGAGCATTTTACGAAAAGCATGGCTTTACACAAGACGGAATTCGTGAAAATTATTATAAAAATCCAATTGAAGATGCGATTTTAATGAGTCGTGCGGTGATACCAACGAAAAAATAGAACGTAGAAATAGAGGAATAATATGTTAGATGTATGTTTACTTGGCTGTGGCGGGATGATGCCACTGCCATATCGTTGGCTGACGTCCCTGATGACCAGATTTAATGGGAGCAGTTTGCTGATCGATTGTGGAGAGGGAACACAGATCGCAATAAAAGAAAAAGGCTGGAGTTTTAAACCGATTGATGTGATTTGTTTTACTCATTATCACGGTGACCATATTAGTGGTTTACCGGGATTGTTGCTGACAATGGGAAATGCGGACCGAACAGAACCGCTGACTTTAATCGGACCAAAAGGCTTAGAGAGAGTTGTAAATGCCCTCAGGGTAATTGCACCGGAATTACCATTTCCGATTTATTACAAAGAAATTGAAGGTGCAGAACAGACTTTTGAGATGAATGGATACAGGCTTAAGGCGTTTCGTGTAAATCATAATGTACTCTGTTACGGATATACATTGGAAATCGATCGTGCCGGAAAATTTGATCCTGCACGTGCAAAAGAACAGAATATTGAACAGAAATACTGGAGTTTGTTGCAGAAGGGTGAAACGATAGAGACGGAAGGTCGTGTGCTGACTCCGGACATGGTGCTTGGACCAGCCAGAAAAGGAATTAAACTGACTTATACAACGGATACAAGACCGACAAAATCAATTCGTGAAAATGCGGTGGATTCGGATTTGTTTATTTGTGAAGGAATGTACGGAGAGAAAGAAAAGGCAGCAAAAGCTGTTGAATATAAGCATATGACATTTTATGAGGCAGCAGAGCTTGCAAAAGAAGCAAATGTAAGAGAAATGTGGTTGACACATTATAGTCCGTCGCTTACGCATCCGGAGATGTATATGGATGAGGTGCGTAAGATTTTTCCGGCGTCTAAGGCGGGAAAAGACAGGATGTCTGTAGAAATGAAATTTGACTAGGAGAAAATTATGAGGGAAATACAGGATATTAATATTTTGGCAATAGAAAGCTCCTGCGATGAAACTGCAGCAGCAGTAGTGCATAATGGAAGAGAAGTACGATCTAATATTATTTCTTCTCAGATTGACCTGCACAAATTGTATGGTGGAGTCGTACCGGAAATCGCCTCCAGAAAGCATATTGAAAAAATTAACCAGGTAATTGAAGAGGCATTGAAAGAAGCGGATACAACATTGGACGAAATCGATGCGATCGGAGTGACTTACGGACCAGGGCTTGTGGGAGCCCTGTTAGTTGGCGTTGCAGAAGCAAAGGCAATCGCATTTGCAAAGAATAAACCATTGATTGGAGTGCATCATATAGAAGGTCATATTTCTGCAAATTATATTGAACATTCAGATTTAGAGCCGCCATTTTTGTGCCTGGTAGTATCTGGCGGACATACCCATCTTGTATGTGTAAAGGAATATGGAAAGTATGAAATCTTAGGCGGAACACGCGATGATGCCGTTGGAGAAGCCTATGATAAAGTGGCACGTACAATTGGTTTGGGATATCCGGGTGGACCGAAGATTGAAAGAATTGCACGTGAAGGAGATCCAAATGCGATTGTATTTCCAAAAGCACGAATTGAAGGATCACCATATGATTTTAGCTTTAGCGGATTGAAATCAGCTGTCTTAAACTATATCAATGGATGTCAAATGAAAGGACAGGAATATAATCCGGCAGATATTGCGGCATCATTTCAGAAGGCGGCAATTGATGCATTGGTAGAGAAATCTATGAAAGCAGTAGATGAATTTGATATGTATAAGTTTGCGATAGCAGGCGGAGTGGCATCGAATGGTGCATTGCGTCAGGCGATGGAAGAGGCATGTGCAAAACGTGATATGAAATTTTATTATCCGTCTCCGATTTTCTGTACAGATAATGCGGCAATGATCGGCGCAGCGGCATATTATGAATATCTTGCAGGAACAAGACATGGATGGGATTTGAATGCCGTGCCAAATCTGAAGCTTGGAGAACGATGATTATACGGTTTATAAAGTAGGGAATAAAGAGGAGAATCTTGAAATGGTAAAGAAACATTGTACAGCAATCGTATTGGCAGCAGGACAGGGAAAGCGAATGGGAACAAAAGTGCATAAACAATATTTGTTGTTACAGGATAAACCGGTGCTGTATTATTCATTACAGACATTTCAAGATTCGGCTCTTATAGATGAGATTTATCTTGTTACCGGACAAGGAGAGGAATCCTATTGTGAGGAACAGATTGTAAGACCATATGGTTTTACGAAAGTGACACATATTGTGGAAGGCGGAGCAGAACGTTATAATTCCGTATGGAATGCATTAAAGTACGTAGAGGATGGATATGTATTCATTCATGATGGCGCACGCCCGTTTATAAGTGAAGAGATAATAGAACGTGCATATGAATCTGTTCAGAGTTGTAATGCATGTGTTGTTGGAATGCCAGTAAAGGATACAATAAAGATTGCGGATGATCATGCAAATGTTGCTGAAACTCCGGACAGAAGTAAAGTATGGATGGTGCAGACACCACAGGTTTTTCATGTTGGGCTGGTGAAAGAAGCATATAGATGTTTAATGGAACAAGAAGAGACGAATGTAACGGATGATGCGATGGTAGTAGAAACATTTACAGGGCATTCTGTAAGATTAGTGCAAGGAAGCTATGAAAATATTAAAATCACAACGCCGGAAGACTTGGAAATAGGCGAGGTTTTTGCTGAAAAATATGGGAAATAAATAACTTTAAAAAAAGTTAAAAAAGTTTTGAAAAAGTGTTGACATAATATAAACCATGTGGTAGTATACTACTTGTCGCGAACGACATAAACAAAAAGCGACAAAACAGAATATGGAGAGGTATCGAAGTGGTCATAACGAGGCGGTCTTGAAAACCGTTTGTCCGCAAGGGCGCGTGGGTTCGAATCCCA
>PPYE01482779.1_pt1 | contig 69614 bp, 49 predicted proteins | sample 1559881 | NCBI WGS metagenome assembly PPYE01 (sample SAMN08240022, study PRJNA423297) | Human gut metagenome, whole genome shotgun sequencing project. | reverse complement strand
ATTCTGCTTAGAAAAAGAGCTTTGATTGAAACTGTCAATGATGAATTGAAGAACATAGCACAAATAGAACACTCCAGACTCCGTTCCTTCAACAATTTCATTGCTAACTCTTTGTCGGCTATTGCAGCATACTGTTTCTTTGAAAAGAAACCCGCCATTGAGGTTAATTTTATCAATGACGGGCAACTTACTATCTTTTGATTTTATATCGAACTCACGTATTCTTAGATATATTTGCTGATAAAATCCGTTGGAAAATTATCTTTGCAAATGTAAGATGCCAGAAAAGAATCTGCAATGATTATTAATAACCATTTTCGTATGAATATAGTCGATGAACTGAACAATGAGTTTTCAAAACAGAAATCGCTTTACAAGGTAGGGCAACAGCCTGTGGCAGAACTGGAAAAATACAAGCAAATTGCCATGGGGTATGCGGAAATGGAAAATGCGGTATCTGTGCTGAGTGATATGCATACGAATGTGAGTTACGTGTACTATGGGCGCTTTTCTCAGGTGTTTGGCTAATGGCACGGAAGAGAAAATAGATTCTATTTGGGAGGAAAAGATTTTGAAGCAGATTTATCCCGATGATTTGCACGACAAGTATTTGCAGGAGCTTCGTTTCTTTCACTTTGTGCGACGTCAGCCCAAGACTAAGCGGACTGATTTTTATCTGGCCAATAAGTTGCGTATAAAGGATGCGCAGGGAGACTATCAGTTTGTATTGCACCGGTTGTTTTATGTTCCTTCTCCTATAGGGAATAGTTTGTGGCTGGCATTATGCGTGTATACTCCATGGTTATTCGGCTTTTCCGGCAAGAGCAGGGTAGTTCATTCGGTTACCGGAGAAATGATGGAATTAGGCGGTCAGGAGGATGCACAAATCTTGTCGGACAGAGAGAAACAAATTCTCAGGTTGATAGATAAGGGGCTGATGAGCAAGGAGATTGCCAGCCAGCTTTCTATCAGTGTGCATACGGTCAGTCGGTACCGTCAGGAGATTTTGAGCAAGCTTCAGGTGAAAAGTTCTATTGAGGCATGTAGGGTAGCGAAGGAGTTGGGGATTTTGTAGAGTAATAGCCTAGCAAAAAATCATTGTTTGCCATAGAGGTTTCTGGCATTTTTCTGTAAATTTGTAAAGATAAGCATTGGTTTTATTCTGTACTTTTAAGTTAACACTAAACCTAAATAATAAGTAATGAAAAAAATGTTGTTTTTATCGGCGCTGCTTGCATGCGGGCCGGCCTGTTTTTCTCAGCAGGCAGAAAAGTTTCCATTGGGAGATTATGTAGAACTGACCGACATGAAGCCGCACGACGGGGATGAGGTGTGGAGCAAGATGACTGCTCCGGTTCGGTTTTGTTGGGGAACGACGGATGTGCGTTACAAGAAACTGAATGTGCCCGACGTGAAAGCTACCGGTACGCTCCGGTTGAAGGCCTGGAAGGGAGAGCGTGTGAATGCACAGGCGGTGCTTTGGACGCAGAAAGAACTGGAGGGAGCGGAAATTGCTGTCAGTGAATTGAAGAACGGTTCTTCGGTAATTCCCGCCTCGGCCGTGAATACATATTTTGTACGTTATGTAATGACGGATGAATTGAACAAGGATGGAAGCGGAGGTTGTGGCCCTCGTGAGAATAAGGTAGAGTGGGATTCTTCCATGGTGGCCGATGTGCTTGACATTGTGCGGGTACGTGAAGTTCAGGCGCGTAGCACGCAGCCGGTGTGGCTGAATGTATGGGTGCCTGCTGATACACGCCCCGGGAAGTATAAAGGTACACTGACGGTATCTGGAAAGAATTTTGAAGCCATGAAACTGCCGTTTGAAATTGAGGTGGTGAACCGTACGTTGCCGGAGCCGCAGAAATGGGCGTTTCATTTGGACTTGTGGCAGAATCCGTATGCTGTGGCGCGTTACTATCAGGTGCCGTTGTGGAGCAAGGAGCACTTTGATGCCATGCGTCCTATCATGAAGATGCTGGCCAATGTGGGACAGCGAGCCATTACCGCCAGCATCATGCACAAGCCGTGGGCCGGACAGACGGAAGACCATTACGACAGCATGATTTTCCGGATGAAGAAGCTGGACGGTATGTGGGTGTACGATTATACGGTGTTCGACAAGTGGGTGGAATTTATGATGAACGAAGTGGGTATCAAGGATTTGATTAGCTGCTACACGATGATTCCATGGGCGTTGAGCTTTGATTATTTTGATCAGGCTACCAGCCGCGTGCAGTTTATCAAGGCTGCTCCGGGTGAGGAAGCCTACGCTGAATACTGGGGTACGTTCCTGAAAGATTTCTCTCGTCACTTACGTGAGAAAGGGTGGTTTGAAAAGACGGCTATTTCTATGGACGAGCGTCCGATGGAGGCCATGCGTGAAGCCATTAAGGTGATTAAGGCGGCTGATCCGGAATTCAAGATTACACTGGCCGGCAATTATCATGAGGAGATTCAGGGTGATTTGTATTATCTGAGTATCCCTTATGGCAATCAGTTCCCGGAAGAGGTAAAGGCAGAACGTGAACGGAAAGGGCAAATCAGTACGGTGTATACTTGTTGTACGGAGGCTTTCCCCAATACATTTACTTTTTCTGAACCTGCTGAAGCGGCCTGGACGGTGCTTCATGCGGTGGCTGGAGGATATGACGGTTATCTTCGCTGGGCAGTAAACAGCTGGCCGATGGATCCGCTGCGCGATTCACGTTTCCGTACGTGGGCAGCTGGTGATACGTACAGCATCTATCCTGGTCCGCGTAGTAGTATCCGTTTCGAACGTCTGGTGGAAGGTTTGCAGGATTGTGAGAAAATCCATATCCTTCGGGAAGAACTAGCAGCCAAGGGAGCAAACGGAAAGTTGAAGAAGCTGAATGCCAAACTGTCGGAATTTACACCGGAAGGTTGGATAAAGACGAATAAGAAGTCGCCAGCTTTGATGGTGAGTGAGCTGAATGCTTTGCTCAATGAGATGTAAAAGATGCATCTGCAGGAAATAAAAAAGTCCGGTCGCAATGGCCGGACTTTTTAGTATGATAAAATCAAATGAGTATTTATTTCTTTGTGCTAGGAGTGTAACGTGCGTTCAAGCCGTCAACGATTTCCTGTGTGATATCCAGTGACTTGTCTGCAAACAACAAGTTGTCCAACTGTGTGTTGCTGATAATCAGGCTGTAGCCTTTTTTCTGGTTGTATACTTTCAAGAATGAGTTGATAGAATCGCGAAGCTGCAAGCTGTTCTTCTGGTTTTCAGCCTGGAGGTCAGCATAAAGCTTTTCCTGCAACTGCTGCAAGTCGCGCTGTTTCTGCAACAGACGTGCGTTTTCCTGTTCTGCACGTTCGCGGCTGGCAAAACCGTTGTTTTCCAACTTACGCTGGAACTCTCTCATTTCGCCGTCCAGTTCTTTTGCTTTTTCATTCAATGTCGTACGGATGTTTTCTTCCTTCTGAATCATCAGTTCGTTCAGGTCATTCCAGTAGCGATATTTAGTGAGCAGCGAATCAACTTCTACGTAGGCAATCTTCATATTTGTACCTGCTACTGCCGGAGCAGAAGCTTCAGTAGAAGTTCCCTTGTTGTCTGTGCATTGTGCAAACAGGAATACTACGGCAAGAGCCAGGAGTCCTTTCAAAACATTCATTTTTTTCATAATGATATTGATATCGTTTTTTAGTTAATTATTAGCTTCATTATTCTGTTGCTGCCGACTGTCTTTCAGGAATGGCGTGAGGATTGATACGCTGGGCTTCACGGTCTTGCGATTGTACGCATCCGATGCCTCTTTTTCGCATGGCCTTGCTTCCGCTGACATGTGTGTTAGGGAAGCGTCCATTCTTCTTGAAAAGTATTTTCACCGATAATAGCGCTATGCAGATAGCAACTATTAACAAAGTTATCAGGATAGTCTTAAGCATTTCTATTAATTTTGTGGTGCAAAGATATAGTTTTTGTCACGATTCCTCAGGGTTTTGTCTTTAAAAAAGCCTTTTATGTGAGGAAAAACGCTGTATTTAACTTTTGTTTGCATCTAATTTTTAATCGTTTATTGAAATGCTTTTATGGAAAAGAAAGATTTGAAGCCTGCATCGGTTTTTCATTATTTTGAAGAAATCTGCCGTGTGCCGCGTCCTTCCAAGAAGGAAGAAAAAATCAGAAATTATCTGGTGGACTTTGCAAAAGCCCATGCGCTGGAATATAAAGTGGATGAGGCTGGAAATGTCTTGATTAGCAAATCGGCTACCGCTGGTATGGAAAATCTGAAAAAAGTGGTGTTGCAGTCGCACATGGACATGGTATGTGAGAAAAATAACCAGACAGTACATAATTTTGAAACAGACCCGATTGAAACTTACATTGACGGGGAATGGTTGAAAGCGAAAGGTACCACACTGGGTGCTGACAACGGTATCGGTATGGCGACTGAACTGGCTGTGCTGGCTGCAGATGATATTCAGCACGGACCGCTGGAGTGCTTGTTCACCGTAGATGAGGAAACGGGACTGACCGGAGCATTTGCCTTGAAAGAAGGTTTCATGAGCGGCGATATTCTGATAAACTTGGATTCGGAAGATGAAGGAGAATTGTTTATCGGCTGTGCCGGAGGTGCTGGTACCACAGCTGAATTCCCTTGCCCGATGACAGTAGCTCCTGAAGGTTATTTCTTTTTCCGCGTGGCAGTTAAAGGATTGACTGGCGGACACTCTGGTGACGACATCAATAAGAACCGTGCCAATGCCAACAAGTTGCTCGACCGTTTCCTGGTAATCTTGATGAAGCAGTATGATTTGCGTTTGAGCCACATTGATGGAGGTAACTTACACAATGCTATTCCGAGAGAAGCGCATGCCGTTTGTGCCGTGCCGATGGCTGATAAAGAAAATGTACGGGTGGCATTGAATATATTCCTGGCTGAGGTAGAGAATGAATTTGCAGTGACAGAACCGAATCTGACCATGGAACTGGAGTCGGAAACTCCTTGTGCGGAGGTGATGGAGAAAGAAGTCATGGCACGTTTTCTGCATTCACTGTATGCCGTGCATCACGGAGTGTATGCCATGAGTCAGGATATGGAAGGCTTGGTGGAGACTTCTTCTAACTTGGCTTCGGTGAAGATGCGTGACGGCAAGATTGTGGTAGTGACCAGTCAGCGTAGTTCTATCCTTTCTTCTCGCAAGGATATGTCGCAGATGGTACGTTCTGCATTTGAACTGGGTGGAGCTACTTGTGTGACCGGGGACGGTTATCCGGGATGGAAACCGAATCCGTCGTCTGCTATTCTGAAGGTAGCTGTAGAAAGCTACAAACGTTTGTTTGGAGTGGAACCGAAAGTGAAAGCGATTCATGCCGGACTGGAATGTGGATTGTTCTTGGAGAAATATCCGTCATTGGATATGGTTTCTTTCGGACCGACGCTGCGTGGCGTGCACTCACCGGATGAACGCATGCTGATTCCTACGGTGGACAAGTTCTGGCGTCATCTGCTGGATGTGCTGGTAAATATTCCGGCTCGTTCATGAAAAAATTAATTTATAGCTTGCTATGGGCTGTGTGCGGCATGAGTGCCGCACCGGCTCAGGCACAGCATGCGTTCCGGGTGATGGAGTACAACGTGGAAAACTTGTTTGATTGCCGTCACGATTCTTTAAAGCAGGATACAGAGTTTTTGCCGGGGAGTGTACGGAACTGGACATATAGTCGCTTTCAGGATAAGGTGAACAAGATTGGAAAGGTGATATTGGCAGCAGGAAAGGAACAGGTGCCTGATTTGGTGGGCTTGTGTGAGGTGGAAAATGACTATTGCCTGAAAAGTTTGACTCGTTATTCTCCGCTTCGTGAGGCAGGTTATAAGTATGTCATGACCAGCTCGCCCGATGAGCGTGGCATCGATGTGGCTCTGTTGTATCAGCCAGTCTCGTTCCGGTTGCTCGCTTCACAGAAAATTCGTATCCCGTCAGATTCATTGGGTATGCGTCCTACGCGGGAAGTGCTGTACGTATCGGGACGTGTGGTAAGTGGAGATACGCTGGATGTCTTTGTCTGTCATCTTCCCTCGCGTGTGGGAGGTGCAAAGAAAACAGATCCCTATCGTTTGTGGGTGGCCCGCAGAATCCGTCAGGCTGCTGATTCGGTCATGGCTGAACGGCAGAATCCCTGTCTTATTATTATGGGGGACTTTAATGATTATCCTAATGGAAAGTCCTTACAGGAAGGGCTTCGGGTGTCTGCCTTGGCTGAACAGCCGGAATCACGTGCCTTGTATAATCTGATGGATAACCAGCAGGGAGGTACCTATCGCTATAAAGGAGAGTGGGGGGTACTGGATCAGATGGTGGTGAACGGTGGTCTGTTGCAGCCGGATGTCCGTATAAGGACTTCAAAAGAAAAAGCTTCTATCTTGCGTTTTCCTTTTTTGTTGGAAGAAGATAATGTGTATGGAGGGGATACGCCTTTCCGCACCTATAAAGGAATGCGGTATCACGGAGGATATAGCGATCATCTTCCGGTGTTGCTGGAACTGATAGTGGAAGAATAAGAGGTGAAATATTATAAATATGTAATTCTGCAGAGGCAGGGATAGGTAGTTGAATAAAAACGTGTATATTTACTGGCAAACTAAAATCTAGGCTTATGAAAAAATCATTGTTTCTTATGCTTGCCGGCATATTGTTGTTTTTACTTTCTTGCAGTAAAGAGGAGGTATGGCCTTTACTAAACCCACAAACGGAATTGGGAGATTCTTGTTTTTATAGTTCTGATTATGAATTGCAATGGAACGGAGAAGCATTAGGCGGTAAAGACTCCTGGGCTCACCCGAAAGTAAAATTCACTACTATAAACTCTGATTCTACAAAGCTGAAACTGATAATTTCTTCTTTGAATGCAGACGAGATTGATTTGGTAGTAGATGTGGTTCCGGGCGTGTCTGAAATCACTTTTTCCGGGAAGTCTTCTCGGAAACCGTATGACTTGGAGGTAGAAGGACGATTTGTACTGGATGATAAAGGCAAAAAATTGTTCTTGAATTGTCATTATCAGATAAATGATTTTAGTATTGAAGTGGATACGCCTTATGATTTCCGTTTTGGGGAAGATTGCTTGTCTTTGTTCGTTTGGAGAGGAGGTGATATAGAATGGAACGGGAGCACATGGGAGAAGTCGGAACTGGTGCGGGATGTGCTGCGTAAAATAGGGCAGAGAGTGGCTCAACACACAGAAATGATGCGGGTGATATTTCATGCAGATGCTTCGCTGGATATACTGGTAAAACGGGTCGGAGAGTCTGATTTTGTGCGGTTTGCCACCTTGAAATATGATATTTCCGGGAAATACCAGAATCGTATGGACTGGATTTTTACTAAGGAACAGGCTCGATATGTGGAAACAGAACTGATTGGGGAACCTCCAGTGTGTGCGGTTCTTCTTGCAGACTTTTTTCTTGATGGAAGATATTTTTTGCCCATGTTCTTTAAAAGAGGAGCCAGTCCTGGTGAGTTGTATCTGAATATAGCTAATCCTTATCGTTTGATTGCAGTGTCACGCTACGTGCAGACGAAAGGCGTGGAAGGGCTTTCGGAAAAGGATGCAGAGGAGGTGCAATTGTTTTTCCAGATTATTCAGGAGAATGATGCCTGGCAAAAAGATGCTGAATGGTTGTATCTGTTATGTACTGAAAAAAGATAGTTGCTATAAAGCCCTCATTCCTTCTGGGAAAGTGAGGGCTTTATTTTTTATTTATTATATTGCTGGTGGAATTCCACTACGGCTTCTATTCCTTTTCTGAAAATATCAAGTGAGAAGTTCTCATTCGGGGAGTGGATGGCATCGCTTTCCAGTCCGAATCCCATCAGAATGGTTTTAATACCCAGAATCTGTTCGAAATCGCTGATGATAGGAATACTTCCTCCACGACGTACGGCCAGGGGCTTTTTGCCGAAAGCTTTTTCAAATCCTTTTTCTGCAGCTTGATAAGCCGGATGGTCAATCGGGCACACATAGCCTTCACCTCCATGCAGAGGAGTGACTTTCACTTGTACATAGTCGGGTGCCTGCTGAGTGAGGTAGTCTACAAACAGCTGGGAGATTTTTTCATGCTGCTGGTGAGGGACCAGACGGCTGGAAACTTTGGCGTAGGCTTTAGAAGGCAATACGGTCTTGGAACCTTCGCCTGTATATCCTCCCCAAATGCCGCATACATCGAATGACGGGCGGCAGCTGTTACGTTCCAATGTAGAATAACCTTTTTCGCCTTTCAGGGCTTTCACTCCGATGGCTTCCATGTATTTTTTCTCGTCGAACGGAATCTGGGCAATCATTTCGCGCTCAGCAGCCGGTACTTCTTCTACGTCATCGTAGAAATGAGGAACGGTAATACGTCCGTCCGCATCGATGACTTTTGAAAGTAAATCGCAGAGCACGTTGATAGGGTTGGCCACTGCACCACCGAAATGTCCGGAGTGAAGGTCACGGTTCGGGCCGGTTACTTCAATTTCCCAGTAAGCCAGTCCTCTTAGTCCGGTAGTGAGGGACGGCAGGTCGGCCCCTAACATGCTGGTGTCGGACACTAAGATCACATCGGCTTTCAACAGCTCCTTGTGTGCTTTCAGGAAAGCATTCAGGCTGGGCGAACCGATTTCTTCTTCACCTTCAAAAATGAATTTCACATTGTGGCGGAGCAGTCCTTCACGTACGAGGTATTCAAAAGCCTTGACTTGAATCATGGACTGTCCTTTATCATCGTCGGCACCGCGTGCCCAGATACAACCGTCACGAACTTCCGGTTCGAAAGGTTGGCTTTTCCATAATTCCAACGGTTCGGCCGGCATGACGTCATAATGTGCATAGACCAGTACGGTCGGAGCATCGGGGCTGACACGCTTTTCGGCATAGACTAACGGATGTCCTTCTGAGGGCATGACCATTGCTTCATCGGCTCCTGCTTCGAGCAGTAGCTGACGCCAGCGTTCCGCGCAGGCCAGCATGTCGTCCTTATGTGCAGGAAGTGCACTGATGCTGGGAATGCGGATAAGGCTGAACAGTTCGTTCAGGAACCGTTCTTCATTTTCTTGGATGTATTGTTTGATTTCCATGGTATTTTTATTTACAGATGTGTAGTTTTATTAAGCAGATAATAATCGAGTATCGTCATAGCTGCCATAGCTTCCACAATGGGGACTGCGCGAGGTAACACACAAGGGTCGTGACGTCCGCGGGCTTTCAGAATGGTTTCGTTGCCATGGATGTCGACTGTAGGCTGTTCCATCAATACCGTAGCTACCGGCTTGAAGGCTATGCGGAAATAAATGTCCTGGCCGTTGCTGATACCTCCCTGAATACCTCCTGAGCGGTTGGTGCGGAAGGCTATTTTGTCTTCGTCACGATAGAATATGTCGTTTTGCTGGCTGCCTTTCATCTCCATGTGACTAAAACCTTGTCCGTATTCAAAACCTTTGACAGCGTTGATGCTGAGCATGGCATTGCCCAAGGCGGCATGAAGTTTACCGAAAACTGGCTGTCCCAATCCGATAGGGCATCCTTGTATGACACAGCTGATGACACCACCGATGGTATCGCCTTCTCCTTTTGTCTGGTAAATATAGTCAGCCATCTGCTTGGCAAGTTCCTGATCCGGACATCGTACCGGATTGTCTTCAATGGTACTCAAATCGTATGCGGTATAGTCTTTGTCCAACTTGAATTCTCCTACCTGCGAAGTGAAAGCCGTGATGCGAACGCCGAGTTGTCGCAATGCCAGTTTAGCAAGGGCACCGGCTACGACACGGGCGATGGTTTCACGGGCTGAAGAGCGCCCGCCTCCCCGGTGGTCGCGTATACCGTATTTTTGTGTATAGGTAAAGTCGGCATGAGAAGGACGGAATACGTCTTTCATGTTGTCATAATCGTTGGAGTGCTGGTTGGTATTCCATACCACAAATCCGATGGAACATCCGGTAGATACCCCTTCATATATTCCGGATAGAAATTCTACCTGGTCGGCCTCTTTTCGGGCTGTGGTGATGGCCGATTGTCCGGGACGGCGTCGGTCCAGTTCCTGTTGAATAAATTCCATATCGATGGCGATACCTGCCGGAAATCCGTCGATAACTCCGCCTATAGCTTTTCCGTGTGATTCACCAAAACTGGTGAGGCGGAAGATATTTCCAAAAGTGTTGTTGTACATCGTTGTATAGTAATTGATTGTGATTAGAATCTGCTTCCGGCGCCACCGCCTCCGAAGCTTCCTCCTCCAAAACTGCCGCCGCTGAAGCCGCCTCCACCTCTTCCGAAACCACCTCCAAAGAACGGGCCGCCTAAGAAGGGACCTCCATTGCCTCCCCGGTGATGGAATTCGTCGTCATCGACTTTTCGGTGAGTATGGCGTACGTGTCCGCAATTGCTGCACAGATAGGTGATTTCTTCGGTACGTACGCTACCTATGCGTGAAATGGTACGAACCGAAACCTGTTGCAGGGTATGCTTATGGCAATTCGGACATTTATTTCGTTGGCGTGCAGAATACCATAATAAGGCAGGTACAAGGATAAAGCAGCATCCCAGGATGATGAAAATCAGCAGTCCGTCTGATTCACCTTCGGGAGGAGTGGGAGCCCCGGAACTTTTATCCAGTACTTGTCGTACGGCCTGAATACCGGCTACCATACCGGAATCCCAGTCACCTTTACTTAAATAAGGATTCATGTAACGGGTTTGGATGCGTTTGCAGATGGCATCGGGAAGAATACCTTCCAGCCCATATCCGGTAGCAAACTGTATACATCTTTCTTCTGTGACCAGCAGAATGACCAGTCCGTTGTCTTTTCCTTTCTGGCCTACTCCGTTTTTCTCTCCCAGTTGGTAGGCAAAGTCAAAGCAGTCACCGCCTTCTATCTGTCGTACGGCTACGACTACGGTCTGGATACCGGTTTTCTGTTCCAAAGCAAAGAGGGTAGTATCCATTGCGGTTACAGCGGCAGCACTAAGAATCCCGTCAGGATTGCTGACATACCGTGTCCGGTCTTGCAGGTGTACCATGGGAATCTCTTCTACCTTGTATCCTTCAGCTTGCAAAGTGTTGAAGACAGTTGTCAGTAAACAGAGTATCCCGAATAAAGATATTCGTTTCATTGTGAAGAGGGTGGGTTAGAACTTCACTTCAGGTGCCTTTTCACTGCCCTCTTCAGCTTCGAAATAAGGACGTTTTTCAAAACCGAACATGCTTGCGACGATATTTTTCGGGAAACGGCGGATGCTGGTATTGTATTCGCGTGCAGTTTCGTTGAATTTACGACGTTCTACGCTGATACGGTTCTCAGTTCCTTCCAACTGTGCCTGCAATTCCTTAAAGTTTTCATTGGCTTTCAGTTCCGGATAGTTTTCTGTCACAGCCAACAGTCGGCTCAATGCACTGCCCACAGCTCCTTGTGCTTTCTGATAGGCTTCAATTTTTTCAGGAGTCAGGTCTTCGATGTCGATGGTCATCTGAGTAGCTTTTGCTCTGGCAGATACCACAGCATCGAATGTTTCTTTTTCGTGTGCAGCGTATCCCTTGACGGTGTTGACCAGGTTAGGAATCAGGTCTGAGCGTCTTTGATATTGGTTTTCTACGTTGCTCCATGCAGTGCCTACGGTTTCTTCCTGAGTGACTAAAGAATTATACGAACTGACGCAGTAAATCACAAGAACAGCTACTACTGCGATAACAATAATCCATGTTTTTTTCATACGTGTTATTTATGTTTTATGATTAGTTTCAATGGCAAACATACATAAAAATCTCATTTTTTGCGTATCTTTGCCCAATAATTTTGATAAGTTGTAATATTATATATGAAGAATATCCGAAATTTTTGCATCATTGCACACATTGACCACGGTAAGTCTACACTGGCTGACCGCTTGCTGGAATATACGCAGACAATTAAGGTCACAGAGGGACAGATGTTGGACGATATGGACCTGGAACGTGAACGTGGAATCACAATCAAGAGCCATGCCATTCAGATGGAGTATACTTATAAAGGTGAAAAATACATTCTGAACTTAATAGACACTCCGGGACATGTGGACTTTTCATATGAAGTGTCTCGTTCCATTGCAGCTTGTGAAGGAGCACTGTTGGTTGTCGACGCTTCTCAAGGTGTGCAGGCGCAGACTATCTCGAACTTGTACATGGCTTTGGAACATGATCTGGAAATTATTCCGGTGATGAACAAGTGCGACATGGCTAGTGCGATGCCGGAAGAGGTGGAAGATGAAATTATCGATTTGTTGGGTTGCAAGCGTGAAGATATTATTCGTGCATCGGGAAAGACCGGTATGGGAGTAGAGGATATTCTTCAGGCAGTGGTAAAACGTATCCCTGCTCCAGTCGGTGATGAGAATGCACCGCTGCAGGCTTTGATTTTCGATTCTGTCTTCAATTCATTCCGTGGTATCATTGCATATTTTAAGGTTGTTAACGGAGTGATTCGTACAGGCGATAAAGTGAAATTCTTCAATACAGGAAAAGAATACGATGCCGACGAAGTTGGTGTATTGAAAATGGATATGGTTCCTCGAAAAGAGTTGCGTACGGGAGATGTAGGATACATTATTTCTGGTATCAAGACTTCTAAAGAGGTGAAGGTAGGAGATACCATTACACATATCAGTCGTCCGTGTGATAAGGCAATTGATGGATTTGAGGAAGTAAAACCGATGGTCTTTGCCGGGGTTTACCCGATTGAAGCGGAAGATTACGAGAATCTGCGTGCTTCTTTGGAGAAACTTCAGTTGAACGATGCCTCTCTGACCTTCCAGCCGGAGTCTTCTTTAGCACTGGGCTTTGGATTCCGCTGCGGCTTCTTGGGACTGCTTCACATGGAAATTGTGCAGGAACGACTGGACCGTGAGTTTGATATGAATGTGATTACCACTGTTCCTAACGTATCGTATATGATTTACGATAAGCAGGGAGGAGTGCAGGAAGTACATAATCCGGGAGGAATGCCCGATCCTACGCTGATTGATCATATTGAAGAACCTTATATTGATGCTTCCATTATTACGGCTACAGATTATATCGGTCCGATTATGACATTGTGTTTGGGTAAGCGTGGAGAACTGGTAAAACAGGATTATATCTCAGGCAATCGTGTGGAATTACATTACAAAATGCCTTTGGGTGAGATTGTGATCGATTTCTATGATAAGTTGAAGAGCATTTCCAAGGGATATGCTTCTTTTGACTATCATCAGTCGGGCTTCCGTCCTTCTAAGTTAGTGAAGCTGGATATTCTGTTGAACGGAGAATCGGTTGATGCCTTGTCTACGTTGACTCACTTCGACAATGCGTATGATTTAGGACGTCGGATGTGTGAGAAACTGAAGGAATTGATACCTCGTCAGCAGTTTGAAATTGCTATTCAGGCGGCTATCGGTGCAAAGATTATTGCGCGTGAAACCATTAAGGCAGTCCGTAAGGATGTAACGGCCAAATGTTATGGAGGTGATGTAAGCCGTAAGCGTAAGCTCTTGGAGAAGCAGAAAAAAGGGAAAAAACGTATGAAGCAAATTGGTACGGTAGAAGTTCCCCAAAAGGCATTTTTAGCGGTTCTTAAGCTTGATTAAGTTTTTAAATCTGTGTAAAAGGCATCAAAAAGAGATTTTTTATCTTTTTGATGCCTTTTTTTGTTTAGCCTAATTTGTATATCTTATAAAATTAAAATGTAAAATTGTTGCATATTTTGATTCAAATATATATTTTTGTTATGTAGATAAAATATTACCAGATACTTTAAAAGTAAATACCTCTTTTAAATATATGGTGATTTTTTGATTAATTTATTTTGTTAACTTTTTCACCTGTCTTTTTAAAGTTGTTTGAGGTGGGTGATATTTAAAAAAATTAGAAAATGAAAGATTTCCATTTAAGCAACAAAGCGAGATTTGGTCATTTTTATGATGTGACCGATAAAGAAGAACAAATTCTTTTTCACAGATGTTCATTGATGGTGGAAGGGTATATTAGAACACGTGTCCATAATCAGGAAGATGTATGCAATTTACGTCAGGAAGTTTTGTTGAAGGTGGTAGAAGGTTTGAATAAGTCATACCATGAAAGAGGACGTTTTTTTCAGTGGGTAATGACGATAACTATTAATATGGTAAATGATTTTTATCGAAGAAAGAAAAATGCTCCCAATATGGTTACGCTTGATAATGAGGCCGTGTTGGCTTATTCTGGAGAATATTCATTACGAAAGGCGAGGATTTTGTGGAAGTTTGAGCATATGTACATAGAAATACAAGAAGTGTTTCAGTTGCTTTCTTTGTTTGAGAGGGAATTGATTCAAGATCTTTTTTTTCAGGGTTTAAGCTTTAGGGAAGCAGGAGAAAAAAGAGGTATAAGTAAATCGACTTGTTTCAAACTTTATAAAAAAATCATAGCTAAAATTCGTAAATTGCTAAAAGATAGGGGGATTGATTTCACTTTTGAGGGTGATGATTTATAAGGCAAAAGGCATCCATGCAGAATTTGTATTTGGATGCCTTTTTCTTTTTTGTTTCTTTTAAAATACGACTTTTTTCCTACATTTGCACGGAAAAATAATAAGACGCTATCTTTATGTTAACACTGAATTGTATTTATCGAGCATCGTTTGTTCTGAAAAATGTGATAAGAAGAACAGATTTGATATATGCTCCTCAAATAAATAATGAGAGTCAAATATATTTGAAACCAGAAAATCTGCAATATACAGGTTCGTTTAAGTTGCGTGGTGCATACTATAAGATTTCTTGCTTGACAGAGGAGGAGAAGGCTCGTGGAGTAATTGCTTGTTCAGCGGGAAATCATGCACAGGGAGTTGCATTGGGTGCTACGAAGCATGGTATAAAATCGCTGATTTGTCTTCCAGAAGGAGCTCCTATCTCGAAGGTTGAAGCCACTAAACGCTATGGAGCTGAGGTCTGTCTGGTTCCAGGAATCTATGATGATGCTTATCAGAAAGCCTTGCAGTTAAAGGAGAAAAAAGGATATACATTTATTCATCCTTTTGATGATGAATATGTCATTGCAGGGCAGGGGACAATCGGACTGGAATTGTTGAATCAGCTTCCCGAAGTAGAAGTCGTGATAGTGCCTATTGGAGGAGGTGGACTTATATCCGGTGTAGCTTATACCCTGAAATCCTTAAAACCTGATGTGAAAGTATATGGTGTGCAGGCACACGGGGCTCCGAGCATGTTGCGGTCTATCGAACATGAACGTCGTGAATGTTTGTCCTCAGTGTCTACAATAGCAGACGGCATTGCTGTCAAGGAGCCTGGAGAGCATACTTTCGATTTATGCAGCAAATATGTGGATGGTATTGTAACAGTGACGGAAGATGAAATCTGTGCTGCTATATTAGCTTTGATGGAACAACAGAAACTCATTGCTGAAGGGGCGGGGGCGGTCGCTGTGGCAGCTGCTATGTTCAATAAAATTCCAATAGCAGGAAAGAAAACAATTTGTGTGGTATCTGGAGGAAATATTGATGTAACCATCTTGAGTCGTGTGATTGGCCGTGGATTGGACATGTCTGGCCGTTCGTATACTGTAACGCTTGATTTGCATGACAAACCCGGAGAGCTAATGGGAGTAGCTACTATTATAGCTCGTTTGGGAGGAAATATCATTTCAGTGCTTCACGAGCGTAACAATAATAATAGTAATGTAACAGCCTGTTTCTTGAGGCTGGTGATGGAAACTCGTAATGTGGAGCATATTTCGCTTATTCGAAGTGCATTACTGGAGGCAGGATACACCATCGTAAATTGAGCGGGAAAGCTGTAATTTGTCAGATTTCTGAACTTCTCTTGACGAATTTAATTTTTTTAAGCAGATTTTCCTCGTTAACGTTACCAACAATACAATATTTATCGTACATTTGCCACACATTTGTAATGTGTAGTTTGCAAAAATGACTGATAAAATAAAACATCTAGGTATTGTGGAAAGCATTAACGGTTCTTACTTGAAGGTGAGGATTGTACAGACATCAGCTTGTTCTGCGTGCAGCATAAAAGGGCATTGTAGTGCAGCTGAATCGAAGGAGAAACTGATAGATGTATATAATAAGGCTGGTCTCACCTGTCAAGTCGGAAATCAGGTCATGATAAGCGGAGCGACATCCTTGGGAATGAAAGCTGTAATGTGGGCTTTTATTTTTCCTTTTACGGTGTTGCTCGTTTCTCTTTTTTTTGCTATGTATTTTACGGGAGGGGATGAGGCCGTTTCTTCCATTGTATCTTTGTGTATGCTTATACCTTATTATCTGATACTTTTCTTTTGCCGGGAGAAATTTAGACGTACTTTTGTGTTTGTTTTGGAATCAATTAATAATTAATAAACTAACTTTATATTATGAGTTTAATTTTGGTTGCAGTGATTTCACTGGGCGCCATTGGCTTGATTTCTGCTGTTATCTTGTACGTGGCTTCTAAGAAATTTGCTGTGTATGAGGACCCTCGAATTGCTCAGGTAGCAGAAGTGCTTCCTCAGGCTAATTGTGGTGGGTGTGGTTTCCCGGGATGTTCCGGTTTTGCAGCTGCTTGTGTGAAAGCTGGTTCTCTGGAGGGAAAAATGTGTCCGGTAGGTGGTCAGCCTACAATGGAGAAGGTCGCAAGTATTTTGGGACTGGAAGCAGCTGCTTCAGAACCTAAGGTTGCGGTAGTGAGATGTAACGGAACATGCGCCAACCGTCCGAAACTGACTCAGTACGACGGAGTACGTTCTTGTGTGGTTGCCAATTCTACTTTCGGAGGTGAAACTGGTTGTACCTTTGGCTGTTTGGGATGTGGTGACTGTATATCGGTTTGTCAGTTTGATGCCATCCACATGAATCCGGAAACAGGACTTCCTGAAGTAGACGAGGCAAAATGTACGGCTTGTGGTGCTTGTAGCAAAGCTTGTCCGCGTAACATCATTGAAATTCGTCCGAAGGGCAAGAACAACCGTAGAGTGTACGTACAGTGTGTCAACAAGGATAAAGGTGCGGTAGCTCGTAAGGCATGTGCAGCAGCTTGTATCGGTTGCGGCAAGTGTGTGAAGGTATGTCCGTTTGAAGCTATTACATTGGAAAACAACCTGGCCTATATCGACCCGGCTAAATGTAAGTCATGCCGTAAGTGTGAGATGGAATGTCCGCAGCAGGCTATTGTGGCAGTGAACTTCCCTCCTCGTAAACCCAAGGCAGATGCTCCGACAGCAGAAAAACAGACTGTAGGACAGGCTGCTATAGCTAGTGCAGCAAAGCCAGTAGCTGTAAAGAATGAAACGGTGAATATGGTTTCTGCTCCGGCTGCCGAAGCTCCAAAGAATACAGAGGCTTAATCTTATAATTGTATAATACTAAATAACATAAAAGTGAAGACGTTTAGAATTGGTGGAGTTCATCCAGCAGAAAATAAATTGTCAGCCGGGAAAGCTATTGAAACGCTTGCGCTTCCCAAGCAGGCGGTGTTCCCGTTGTCTCAGCATATTGGTGCGCCTGCCACTGCCATTGTAAAGAAAGGTGATGTGGTAAAGGTTGGTACCAAGATTGCCGAAGCGGGAGGCTTTGTATCGGCAGCTATCTTCTCTTCCGTGTCTGGAAAGGTAAACAAGGTAGACAGCGTGATTGATGCAAGCGGCTATCGCAAGCCTGCAATTTTCATTGATGTAGAAGGTGATGAATGGGAAGAAACAATCGACCGTAGCAAGGGTCTGGTAAAGGAATGTAACCTGACTCCGGAAGAAATTGTTGCAAAAATCAAGAATGCCGGTATCGTAGGTATGGGTGGTGCTTGTTTCCCTACTCATGTGAAACTGACTCCTCCTCCCGGTTGCAAGGCAGAATGTGTAATCATCAATGCCGTAGAATGTGAACCTTATCTGACTGCCGACCATCGTCTGATGCTGGAAAAAACTGATGAAATCCTAGTGGGTGTACAGATTCTGATGAAGGGAGCAAAGGTAAACAAAGCCTATATCGGTATTGAGAACAATAAACCGGATGCCATCAAGTTAATGACAGAAAAGGCAGCTGCTTATCCGGGCATTGAAATTGTACCTTTGAAGGTGAAATACCCTCAGGGAGGTGAAAAACAATTGATTGACGCCGTTATCGGCCGTCAGGTACCTGCTCCTCCTGCTATTCCTATTAATGTGGGTGCGGTGGTACAGAACGTGGGTACTGCGTATGCGGTATACGAAGCTGTACAGAAAAATAAACCTTTGTTTGAACGCGTAGTGACGGTAACAGGTAAGTCGTTGAAGAACCCTTCGAACTTCCTGACCCGTATGGGAACTCCGATGAGCCAGCTGATTGAAGCAGCTGGAGGTCTACCGGAAGATACTGGAAAAGTAATCGGTGGTGGTCCGATGATGGGTAAGGCTTTGGTAAATACCGAAGTACCTATCTGTAAAGGTAGCTCAGGTGTACTGATTATGAACGATAAGGAAGCGCGCCGTGCAGAACCTCAGCCATGTATCCGTTGTGCGAAATGTGTAAGCGTTTGTCCGATGGGACTGGAACCTTACTTGCTGGCTACTTGTTCGGCTCATGGTGACTGGGAACGCGTGGAACACGAAATGATTATGTCGTGCATCGAATGCGGTTCATGCCAGTTTACATGTCCTTCTCATCGTCCGATGTTGGATTACATCCGTTTAGGTAAAGGTAAGGTGGGCGGTATCATCCGTGCACGTAATGCAAAAAAATAATTTGAGAATCTTATGGCAAACAAATTAATAGTATCCTTATCGCCGCATGTACATGGTGGCGACAGTGTACAGAAAAACATGTACGGCGTATTGATTGCGCTGATACCGGCTTTGCTTGTATCTTTCTACATGTTTGGTCTGGGAGCAGTGGTGGTGACACTGACTTCTGTCATTGCATGCTTGTTCTTTGAATGGGCTATCACCAAATTCATATTGAAGCGCGAACGTACTACTATCATGGACGGCTCAGCTGCTCTGACAGGTGTGTTGCTGGCATTCAACCTGCCTTCTAACCTGCCGTTGTGGATTATCATTATCGGTGCGCTGGTGGCTATCGGTATCGGAAAGATGACTTTCGGCGGATTGGGATGTAACCCGTTCAACCCGGCTTTGGTGGGACGTATCTTCCTGCTGATTTCTTTCCCTGTACAGATGACTTCATGGCCGGTAGTTGGTCAGCTGACCAGTTATACGGATGCGGAAACTACTGCTACTCCGTTGGCTTTGATGAAAATGGCGGTACATGGCGATGTAAATGCATTGAGCCAGTTGCCCGACACCATGTCTTTGTTCCTGGGTAACAATCCGGGATGTATCGGTGAGGTAAGCGCTTTAGCTTTGTTACTGGGACTCGTCTATATGTTGTGGAAAAAGATTATCTCCTGGCATATTCCGGTTTCCATTCTGGCAACCGTATTCGTATTCTCAGGTCTGATGCACTTGGCTAATCCTACAGTATATGCTTCTCCGTTGGCACATCTGTTTACCGGTGGTTTGATGTTAGGTGCAATTTTCATGGCTACAGACTATGTGACTTCACCTATGACTCACAAAGGAATGTTGATTTATGGTGTGGCTATCGGTTTCCTGACAGTGGTAATCCGTACTTTCGGTGCCTATCCGGAAGGTATGTCGTTCGCTATTTTCATCATGAACGCATTCACTCCGTTGATTAATACATATTGTAAACCAAAACGTTTCGGGGAGGTAGTGAAGAAATGAAAAAACTAGAATCATCTTTAAAGAATATGGCTCTGGCACTGACCGGATTTTCCGTACTGGCCGGAGGTTTGCTGGGCTGGGTGAACGATGTGACTGCAGAACCTATTGCTCAGGCGAATGCCAAGACTTTGAGTGATGCCATTGCAGTGGTAGTTCCCGGTTTTGATAACAATCCGGCTGAAGCTCCTGAAACCGTAGAAGTAAATGGTGCCACTTATAAGATTTACAAGGCTACTAAGAACGGACAGCCTATCGGAGCTGCAGTAGAATCGGCTGCTAACGGTTTTGGTGGAGCGCTGACTGTATTGGTCGGTTTTGACAATGAAGGTAAGATCATTGATTATTCTCTTTTGAGTCATGCGGAAACTCCGGGCCTTGGATCAAAGGCTGCCGATTGGTTCAAGAAGGGAGCCAAAGGTGATATTACCGGGAAGAATCCGGGCGAAGCTCCTTTGACTGTCAGCAAGGATGGCGGAGACATTGATGCCATTACAGCTTCTACCATTACATCACGTGCTTTCTTGCTGGCTGTAAACAATGCGTATGCAGCGTATAAGAATCAGTATGTAGATGGAGACAGCGGAGCTACTCAGCAGGAAAAGCCGGCTGAAGAAGCTGCAAGCGATACAACGAATGTGGAACCCGTTAAATAAGGAGGACAGGCTATGAATAATTTTAAAGTGTTAATGAATGGGATTGTAAAAGAAAATCCTACGTTTGTACTTCTTTTGGGTATGTGTCCTACTTTAGGTACTACATCTTCTGCCATCAATGGTATGGGAATGGGACTGGCTACATTGTTCGTTTTGGTATGTTCCAATGTGGTAATTTCTTTGATTAAGCGATTAGTACCTGATATGGTACGTATTCCTATATTTATTGTAGTTATTGCTTCGTTCGTAACCTTGCTTCAGATGGTGATGCAGGCATATGTACCAGCGTTGTATGCTACATTAGGATTATTTATTCCGTTGATTGTGGTAAACTGTATTTTGCTGGGACGTGCTGAAGCATTTGCTGCTAAAAATAATGCCGTGTCGTCTTTCTTTGACGGACTGGGTATGGGACTTGGATTTACCATTGCCTTGACTTTGCTGGGTGGTGTACGTGAATTCCTGGGAACTGGCAAATTGTTTAACATTGCCATCATGCCGGAAGATTATGGAATGCTGATTTTCGTATTGGCTCCAGGTGCTTTCATCGTATTGGGATACCTTATTGCGATTGTAAACCGCTTGAAAAAAGCATAACCCTTAAAAATAGAAAGATATGGAATATATATTGATATTTATCACCGCAATCTTTGTGAACAACGTAGTGTTGTCACAATTCTTGGGGATCTGTCCGTTCTTGGGAGTTTCCAAGAAAGTGGAAACAGCCATGGGTATGGGAGCAGCGGTAGCCTTCGTGTTGACGCTGGCCACCATCGTGACCTATGTTATTCAGAAGTTTGTGTTGGACGCTTTCGGACTGGGATATTTGCAGACCATTGCTTTTATCCTTGTCATTGCCGCGTTGGTTCAGATGGTAGAAATTATCTTGAAAAAAGTTTCTCCTTCTTTGTATCAGGCACTGGGAGTGTTTTTGCCTTTGATTACAACTAACTGCTGTATTCTGGGTGTTACTATTCTAGTAATCCAGAAAAACTATGATTTGCTGACCGGAGTAGTATATGCCTTCTCTACCGCATTAGGGTTTGCTTTGGCTCTGATTGTGTTTGCCGGTATTCGCGAGCAGTTGAGTCTGGTAAACATTCCGAAAGGCATGAGAGGAATGAGTATAGCATTGGTTACAGCCGGTTTGCTGGCTATGGCATTTATGGGCTTCTCAGGCGTAGATAAAGGTCTGGCAGTGCTGTTTGGTTTAAATTAATTCTGTCTTTTTGACAGTAACATATGGAAAAAGTGTTATTTGGAATATTCCGGGTAACACTTTTTTAATTTTTTAATGGGAGGAGCATGGACATTTCAATCCTTTTTTCTACTTTTGTAAAGATATTGTAAATGACTTTAATAAAGGAGTTAAATATAAGATAAACCTTAGTGTTATGAAAAAAAGAATTCTCGTGACAGGTGGAACCGGATACATTGGTTCTCATACTGTGGTTGAATTGCAGAATAGCGGTTACGAAGTGGTAATTGTAGACAATCTTTCCAATTCGCGCGCTGATGTAGTGGACAGCATCGAACAGATTTCAGGTGTGCGCCCGGCTTTTGAAAAAGTAGATTGTCTTGACTACGAAGGTCTGAATAACGTATTTACTAAATATCCTGGTATCCAGGGAATCATTCATTTTGCAGCAAGTAAAGCTGTAGGAGAGTCTGTTCAGAAACCGTTGCTGTATTATCGTAACAACTTGGTTTCTTTGATTAACTTACTGGAACTGATGCCGAAACATGGAGTAAAAGGTATTATCTTCTCTTCTTCTTGTACGGTATACGGCCAGCCGGATGTATTGCCTGTTACAGAAGAAGCTCCTATCAAGAAGGCGGAATCTCCTTATGGTAATACGAAACAGATAAATGAAGAAATTATTCGTGATACCATTGCTTCTGGTTCTCCTATCCATGCAGTGATGTTGCGTTATTTTAATCCGATTGGTGCACATCCTACAGCTTTGATTGGTGAACTTCCGAACGGTGTTCCGCAGAACTTGATTCCATTCCTTACTCAGACTGCAATGGGTATCCGTGAAAAATTGAGCGTATTTGGTGACGATTATGATACTCCTGATGGTTCTTGTATCCGTGACTATATTTACGTAGTAGATTTGGCAAAGGCACACGTAATTGCCATGAACCGTATTTTGGAAGACAAGCAGAAAGATAAGGTAGAAGTATTCAATGTGGGTACTGGTCGTGGCCTTTCTGTATTGGAGCTGATTCATAAGTTTGAAGAATCTACCGGCGTGAAGTTGAACTACCAGATTGCTCCTCGTCGTGCAGGTGATATTGTGAAAGTTTGGGCTGATCCTTCTTATGCAAACTCTGAATTAGGATGGAAAGCTGAAACATCTATCGAAGATACCTTGCGTTCTGCATGGAAATGGCAGGTTCACCTCCGTGAAAAAGGTATCATGTAAATTGAATTCTTAATAAAATAAAAAATACTGAACTAAAGATATTTTATGAACGTTACATGTAATATACAGCTCTTGCGGTTCTTGTGTATGTGATATAGATAATGAACGGCAGCAGATTTTCATCTGAAATGAAAGCAGAGAGTTGTATTTTTGCATAGTAGTTTTGTCGTGTTTTATTTTGTGTTTGTGTTGTGGCTGTTCTCCGACGAGAGTCGGGGAACAGTTTTTTTTATGTTTACGGATTTTATTATATCTTTGCAGCCGATTTTCGAATCAAGGGAATGGGACTTCCCTGTGATAAACCGCTAATGAAGTAGCTGATAGTTCCTACCAGAGCAGGTCTCTTTTTAGGACCGGCAGGGAGGGCTATATCTGTATCCATGCTGTGTGAAAGAGTTCGGGCTTTGGTTTTTGCGAAAACTTGAGATAATGGATACAAGAAAACTTAGAAAAATATGAAGACTTTAAGAAATCAGAATTACTGGTGGAAGTTTGAACAGCTTCCGTTACTCCTTTATTTATGTAAGTGGCTTTTTCTCTCAATTTTGTCGGGGGCTTGTATAGGTTCGGCTTCTGCCTTGCTGTTGGTATCTTTGGAATGGGCTACACAGTATCGCGAACACCATCTTTGGATAATTGCTCTTTTGCCAGTGGCCGGTTTGCTTATCGGCCTGATGTATCATTATTGGGCAGGAACAGCTTCTCGGGGAAACAATTACCTGATTGAGGAAATCCGTTCACCACATGACATTATTCCTTTCCGTATGGCTCCGTTAGTATATATCGGAACTGTATTAACTCATTTGTTCGGTGGTTCTGCTGGACGAGAAGGAACCGGTGTACAGATGGGAGGAGCTATAGCCGACCAATTTTCCCGTCTGTTTCGTATGCGTCGTAGAGACCATCGTCTGATGGTAGCAATTGGTATCAGTGCAGGTTTTGCTTCTGTGTTTGGTACCCCACTGGCGGGAGCCGTTTTTGGTTTGGAAGTCATTGTGGTGGGACGTATGCGCTATGAAGCTATCCTGCCGAGCTTTCTTTCGGCTGCCGTGGCCAGCATGGTTTGTTATGCGTGGGGAGTGGAGCATACACATTATGTAGTTTCTGAAGTTCCTTTCCCGGATGCGTCCAATTTGTTGTGGACCATTGGCGCAGGTATTCTTTTCGGATTGGCAGCCATGCTGTTTTCACGTTCCATCGGTTTTTGGTCAGGAATGGCCAAACGCATCAGCTATCCGCCTTTCCGTCCGTTGATAGGAGGACTGGTGATTGCTGCAGTTGTCTGGATGATGGGAACTACGAAATACATCGGTTTGGGTGTACCTACCATTGTGGCTTCGTTCTCGGAGCAGCAAATGTGGTATGATTTCCTGCTGAAGATTCTGTTTACGACCTTCACTATTGGGGTTGGATTCAAGGGAGGTGAAGTTACTCCTTTGTTCTTTGTGGGAGCCACCTTAGGCAGTGCGTTGTCGGCTGTGGTACCCCTTCCGATGGGACTATTGGCTGGAATTGGTTTTGTAGCTGTGTTTGCCGGAGCAACAAATACCCCCATTGCCTGTACGCTGATGGGAATTGAACTTTTTGGGGCAGAGCCAGGTCTTTATTTAGGCATAGCTTGTGTGGTAGCTTACCTTTTCTCCGGTCATACCGGCATTTATACAGCTCAGTTGATTGGCAGCCCGAAGCATTTGGCTTATTCTCGCAGGAAGGGAAAAACACTTGCGGAATAGTGTTTATAATCAGCTGTTTATAATTGTTCAAAAAACGCAAGGACGTTTGATGTAAAACGTACTTGCGTTTTGTCTTAAATGCACTTGTGTTTAAGATCGAACGTACTTGCGTTTTGAGTTAAGCGCCTTTGTGTTTGAAAAAGTAGCACAAAGACGCCTTTTTTGTATATATAGGGGCTGAGAAAAAGGAGGATTATCGGAGGATTTTCCTCTTTTTTTTATGTTGTATAGCCTAAATGTATCATGAGATAAAGAAAATGTTACACACGATGTAATGATGTAACATAATCTATAGGTGTTGGTAATACGGTATAATTCTTTTTCTTTATTAAGAACTACATTTGCGAAGAGTTAAATGATTTGTAAATGTGTAATCTTAAATGAAAAATGCGTATGGACACAAGAATGAAAAACAGAGGGAATATTAAGTGATACATCGTTCAATGTGAGATATGACATTAATAGATGTCTTTCTCTATAATGCAGATTGATAATTAACCAAAACTTTTTGTTAGCTCGTAAGATTTTTGCGTAGGCAAAAATTACTATAGATGAAATTATGAGATGAGAATTTATTAACTATTAAACATACAAATATGATGAAAAACTTATTTAGATTACGCCTGATGTGGCTATTCATGTTGTTTTGTATGATTCCTTTATGGGCTTTGTCACAGAATATTACCGTAAAAGGTATTGTGAAAGATGGAGCCGGGGAATCTGTTATAGGTGCAAGTGTACTTCAAAAGGGTACAACCAATGGTACAATTACGGACTTTGAAGGAGGCTTTACTTTAAATTTGCCTTCCAATTCTGTTATAGTAGTTTCTTTTGTAGGATATAAAACGCAGGAAATTTCAGTTGCGGGAAAAACCGATTTGACCGTTACATTGACAGAAGATACGCAGTTGCTTGATAATGTGGTGGTAGTGGGTTATGGTACACAGAAAAAAGAAGATTTGACTTCTGCCATTGCTACCCTGAGTCCGAAGGAAGTTTTAAAATCTCCGGGAGGTATTACCGATGCATTGCAAGGAAGTACTGCCGGTGTGAATGTGTCAGGTGGAAAGATTCGTATTCGTGGTACTTCTTCCATTACAGGTAGTACAGATCCGTTGTGGGTGGTAGATGGTATCATTGATGCTTCAGGAAACATTCCCAATGACAACGAAATAGAATCCATCCAGGTTTTAAAGGATGCAGCTTCGTGTGCCATTTATGGTGTGCGTGGTGCCAACGGTGTGATTGTGGTAACTACAAAGAAAGGAGCAGAGGGAAAACCGAAAGTCAGCTTTAATGCGTATGCTGGTTTTGGTTCAAACACCAGCAAGGTAGAAATGCTTAATCCGTATGATTATGCAGTTTACGTAAATGAACTTTATTATAATTCTTCTGATGCTACTGCAATTGCGAATGGAACATGGAATAAAACCGTTCCAACAGGAGTAGCTACTCCGAGCAATCCGCTTGGAAGCACAGACTGGTGGGATGAATATTTCTGCAATACCAATTATCAGAAATATGACCTGTCAGTGAGTGGAGGTAGCAAATATGCCAGTTATCGTATCGGAGCTACACATGCCGACAATGACGACCAGATGCACATAGAAGATGTGAAAGCGGACAATATTTATGCCAACGTACAGGGTACTGTAGGTCGTTTTACCTATGGTGGACGTATCTTTGCCAATTATAGCAGAACCAATGGATTTACAGGTGCATCCTTGATGAACGCCCTGCAAACACCTTCTAATCTTCCGGTATACAACGAGGATGGTAGTCTTTTCCTGACAGGTAACAATGGTCGTGACGGAAATGACCTGGTGAATCAGATATGGTTCTTGAGAAATGAAAAAATTCGTAATCATTCAATCAGCGCCTTAGGTAGTATATTTGGCGAAATAAAGATTTTCGACTGGTTGAAATACCGTTTGACTTATACTTATTCATTTGCAAGAAATAATGATGCAACTTTGATTCCGGAATATGATCTTGGAACAGCTAACGGAAAGCAGGCTTATAATTCTCAGAGCACGACAAAAGGAGGTAGCGGACATGAAATTATTGAAAACTTACTGACTTTTGATAAGACCTTTAATGACGTACATACTTTGTCAGGAGTTGTTGGTATGGTTTCTGAAAAGTTTGATGGGTGGTCTACAGGTATTACCGGACGTAGTAATGAATATGCAGATTTTGGTCCAGAAAGTCGTTATCCGGATAGCCAGAATGTAACCGGTTCACAATATAACGAAGCTTATTTTTCTTATTTGGCCAGAGTGATGTATTCATACAATAGCAAGTATATGATTACAGCCAACTTCCGTGCTGATGAGTCTTCTAAGTTTAAAAAAGGTAATCGTTGGGGATATTTCCCTTCATTCTCAGTGGGTTGGAGAATAAGTGAGGAACCTTGGATGAAAGATGCCACTTCCAGTTGGCTGAATAACTTGAAACTCCGTGCTACATTGGGTTGGATTGGTAGTGCCAATGCGGTAGGACGATATGATTATCAGTCTGTGGTTGAAACAGACAACAGATATTATACATTTGGTCCTGGCCAGATTAATCCGGAAGGAAGCTCTTCCAATGCATCTGCTCCGTTGATTGAGAACTTTGCAAATCCGGATTTGTCGTGGGAAACCACCCGGGATGCGGGCGTAGGTTTCGACCTGGATATGTTCAACAACAAATTCAGCCTGGTATTCGATTACTATAACCGCAAAACTACAGATATGTTGCTGGCAGTTCAGCTTCCGAAGTCAACGGGTAATATCAATACCATGTATTCTAATGTAGGTAGCATGAAAAACTGGGGTATAGAAATTTCTGCTACTTACCGTGAGCAGATTGGAGATGTGAAGTTGACCGTTTCTCCTAACTTTTCTCTCTACCGCAATGAGATTACAAGCTTGGGTAGTAATGCCTCATTGGCGGGAGGTGCTGTGGCAGGCGGAAGTAATGTGACGATGACCATGGTAGGACAGCCGGTAGCTCAGTTCTGGGGATATAAGACAGATGGTTTGTTCCGTTCCGATGCGGAAGCTGCTAACTATGTGAACAGCAAGGGAGAACGTCTCCAGCCTTCTGCTTCAGCCGGAGATTTGAAATACGTAGATATGAATGGTGACGGACAAATTACCGACGATGACAAGACTATTATCGGTTCCTCTTTACCTAACTGTTCTTTTGGACTGAATATTACAGCAGAATATAAAGGGTTTGATTTCTCTATGTTGTGGCAGGGAGATTTTGGAAACCAGATTTATAATAACTGGAAAACGGAACTGATGGGAGGATATGCAGCTAAAAACCAGATGACTGATGTGAATAATCGTTTCCGGGCTGAGGATGTGACATTTACTACTGCAGGCGGTGAAAAAATCACATTGCCGGCCAATGTAAATACAGACATACCGCGTGCGGTACTGAATGACCCGAATGGAAATCACACCAAAGCTTCAGATTATTTCATTGAGAATGGATCTTATTTCCGCTGTAACCGTATCACATTAGGCTATACCTTCGACAAATCGCTGATTTCTAAAGCTCATATAGAGTCTTTACGTTTGTACCTGGGTGTAAAGAATCCGTTCACTATTACAGGATATTCAATGTTCGATCCGCAAGTGCCTAACAATGGTTCTGCTTTAAACCGCGGAGTAGACGGAGCATATTATTATTCTACAAGTGATACCTATTGGGTAAACCGAGAGTTCTTTGCCGGTTTGCAGTTGACATTTTAAGTAATAATGAAATATTGGAATGATATGAAACACATTAAAACATATATGGGGGTTTGTTTTGGTTCCTTATTGATGACCCTGAGTTCATGTGAGCCAAATATGGATTATAACAATCCTTTGGCAGAAAATGAAGCTACATATTATAATACGAAAGAACATTTGATTTATGCTGTAAATGGTGCGTATAACATTCTTCAAAGAGCAGGTGGATGGGCTCGCTGGATGCCGTTTATGCTGAATGCGCGTAGTGATGAATATGTGTTTACAAGTGGAGCTGCTGCTGGCGAACCAGAAACGGCAAGATTGTCTCAATATAACGTAAATGCGGATTTGGGTAGTGTATCAACCTGTTATCAAGATTTGTATGTATTGCAATATGCAGCTAATCTTGCACTTGAAAAATTAGAAGCAAATCAGGATGGGGCGTTCGATTTGAATAATGCAGACGATAAAAAATTATATGACAGACTGAAAGGTGAAGCTATATTCTTGAGGGGGTTGAGCCGGTTTTATCTGGTTTATTTTTGGGGAGATGAAATTCCTGACCGTGATTATGTGACTACCGGTGAAGGTGATTACATGTTGCCTCCCTCTGAACCTGGAGTAATCTATCAGCGTATGGTAAAGGATTTTCAGGATGCGGCAAACTTGCTTTCCGACTGGTCATACGAAGGAACTGAAAATGAAGGTCGCGCTACTAAAGGTTCTGCACTTGCCTTTTTGGCAAAAACGTATATGGCTCGTCCGATTTTGGATGGGACTGCAAAGGCGGGAGATGCCGAATGGGCTTTAGCAAAGGATGTATTGTGGCAAATTATCGATTCTCATCAATATTCTTTAATGGATAATTACCGTGATAATGCGACTGAAGATAATGAAAATAATGCAGAATCTTTGTTTGAAGTGCAGTTCAGTCAGAGTGTAGAAACAGACGGATTTAACCCGGCTGCTAATGGTGACTTGAATGACTGGGTAGTGACCGGACAAAATACGATTCGTGAATTGGAAATGAGTGCACCAAACTCTACAGAATCCGCCAGATGGTGGAATGGACAGCCTTCTTTGGCGTTGTACAATGAGTTTGAACGTGATGCGTCAGGAAAGATAATCGACCCTCGTGCTTATTTAGGTATGTATATACCTGATGGCTGTAATTTCTTGGGTAAATCTGGTAACTGGATTCCTTATGAAGTGCTGTTCTCTGGAGATACATTTGATGAATGGAGAGGAAAATGGTTCGGATGTCGTAAGTATAGTCTTGACCAAGTGAGAAGTAAAGAACAGAGTGGTATTAATGATCGTCTTATCCGTTATTCTGATATTTTGTTGATGTATGCAGAATGCTGTCTGGAAGCTGATAATGATGAATCAACGGCTAAAAGATACATTCAAATGGTGCGTGATCGTGCAAACAAGAATACGGAAGCTTTCAATACAACTGAAGCCGATTTAGGTAATGATTATTTGAAAGGCAATACATTGCCCACTGTGGATGAGTTACTTCAGCAGAAACCTGTGGTTGGTCGGGTTGTAGGTAGTAATGGAGATGTTATTTGCGAAGGAATGGAATTAAATTCTGTACGCCGTATCCTGAAGCATGAATATTCTGTAGAGTTATATTGGGAAGGCTGGCGGTTCTTTAACCTAATGAGATGGTACAATAATCCGAATGATCCGGACCAGAGTATTGTGCTCGATAACTTGAAAAATAAAAATGCGCTTCAGGTGGAACAGACCAACTTGACCGGTACTCAAGTGTTTGATTACTCACGTCACTTGCGTGTACCGATACCTTCTACGGAACTTTCTACCAATACGAATATGCATGGAAATTCCGCTAATTAATCGTGACATGTTTGGAGAAAGGAGCTGCTCTGTATCGGGGTAGCTTCTTTTTCTTATTTTTTACTTATAACCTAATACTATATTTATGAGGCATCTATATTGGGGTATAATGACATTGTTTTTGGTTATTCTAAAGACCTATTCACAAAATCCTATTATTAGTCATTCTTTTACGGCTGACCCTACAGCCCGTGTGTTTGATGGGAAAATTTATTTGTATCCGTCACATGACATAAAAAGTCCGGTTGAGCGTCTTAAAGACTGGTTTTGTATGGAGGATTATCATGTATATTCCTCTCAAAATCTGGTAGACTGGACAGATCATGGGGTAATTCTTTCACAAAACAGTGTCCCATGGATGGATTCAGAGTCCTATTCCATGTGGGCTCCTGACTGTGTGTACAAGAATGGAAAATATTATTTTTATTTTCCTGCAAAACCTAAAAATATGAAAGGCTTTTCCGTGGGAGTTGCAGTGTCGGATACTCCTTACGGACCATTCATGCCAGACTGGAAGCCCATAGAAGGTATACAGGGGATTGATCCGTGTGTGTTGATTGATAAACAGGGAAGTGCATATATTTATTGGGCTGGGAATGGCCTGCGTATGGCAAGGTTGAAAGATAATATGAAGGAGTTGGCTTCTGCTCCAGTTCTGATAGAAGGGCTTCCTGAGGGATTTAAGGAAGGCCCGTTTGTATTTGAAAGAAACGGAAAGTATTATCTTACTTTTCCCTGGGTGAAGGATAAGACGGAGACATTGGCATACGCAATGGGAAATTCACCTTCAGGTCCATTTGAATTTAAAGGCATTATTATGGATGAGTCTCCCACTGGATGTTGGACAAATCATCATTCTATTGTGGAATATAATAGACAGTGGTATCTTTTTTATCACCATAATGACTTTTTTCCTGAAGCTGATAAGCGCCGTTCTGTTCGTATTGATTCCTTAACTTTTAATTCTGATGGAACGATTGTGAAAGTAAAGCCTACTTTACGGGGAGTCGGGATTACGAATGCCCGTATGAAAATCCAGATAGACCGCTATAGTGCCATCAGTAAAAAAGGAGCCTCTGTTTCCTTTGTCAATGATAAAAATAAGTTCGAAGGTTGGAAGTGCCGATTGGAAAAAATAAAATCATGGGTTCAGTACAACCGTGTGGATTTTGGTTCTCAGCCTGTGCAAGAAGTGAAAATGCGTGTGAAATCGGATAAAGGTGGGGTGGTGAAAATTGTAGCGGATGATGAAGATATAGCTACCGTGAAGATTCCTGCAGGCAAAGACTGGCGTGTGGTAAAGGCACGTGTAGAAAAGGCTCCGGTGGGAGTAAGCGATATACGGGTCTCTCTGCAGAAGGGGGCTTCCGTGGAAATTGACTGGATAGGTTTTGATGCTGTTCCATGGTCAGCGGGTGCTTTCGAAACGCGTAAGTATAGAAACTTTTTTGCCGAAATGGGTTATTCTCAGGCCGAAATAGATGCGAAACTGGAAGAAGTGTTTAATGATGTATTCTATGGGGTCAATAAAGTCTATTTTGAGGTCGGTGATTCCATGGCTTATATTAGTGACTTGAAGAATCATGATGTACGTACAGAAGGTATGTCTTATGGAATGATGATTGCCGTGCAGTTTGACCGGAAGGATATATTTGACCGCTTGTGGCGATGGTGTAAGAAGTATATGCAGCACCAGAAAGGCATGTTTGAAGGTTATTTTGCCTGGAGTTGTCAGACGGACGGAACTCGTAATTCCGAAGGACCTGCTTCTGATGGTGAACTATATTATGTGACTTCACTTATTTTTGCGTCGAACAGATGGGGAAATGAATCTGGCATAAATTATTTAGCTGAAGCGCAAAATATTTTAGATTGTTCGATGAAAAAGGTTGGAAAAGATGCGGTAACCCCATTTATAAATATAGAACATCAGCTGATTACATTTACTCCGACCCGCTTCGGTGCGAAATATACTGATCCTTCTTATCATTTGCCTGCTTTTTATGAAGTGTGGGCCAGATGGGCTTATGATGGAAGGAGCCGTTTTTGGAGGGAGTGTGCCGAGAGAAGTCGTGAGTACCTGCATAAGAGTATTCATCCGGTGACTGGCTTAAATCCTGATTATAATAACTATGACGGTTCTTTGTTGCATTCAGATGGGATTATAGGAGATGCCTTCCGTTTTGATTCATGGCGGGTGCCTATGAATATTGCTTTGGATTATTCTTGGGCATGTGCAGACAGAGAATGGCAGCAGGAGTATGGAAATAAAATACAGAATTTTCTGTATGGCCAGGGACTTTATGATTTTAAAGACCAGTATAATGTAGATGGAAGTCCGGTGAAGGAAGTCTTGCAGGCGGGTGAATATAAACAATTGCGTCATTCATTGGGGCTTGTGGCCACAGCTGCGGCGGTGTCGTTGGTTTGTACGGATGTGAAATGTGAAGAGTTTGTCAAACAGCTGTGGGAAGCAAAACACGAACCTTATGAAGACGGCTATCTGGATAAATATTATGATGGGTTACTTCGTTTGTTTGCGTTTATGCACTTAAGTGGTCGTTATCAGATTATTTTTCCTCAATGATCAGTAGTTGAGAGAGTTTTAAATAAAAAGTCTGTCATTTTTCCAAGAGGATGTAATGACAGACTTTTTATTTAGATATAAGTGAGAAGCAACTTATAAAGCTTCCGCATCGTTGGAAGTGGTAGCATACAAACCAATCATTGAACCGGTAAATCCACCGGCTACGTTGGTAGAAAGAATATCTCCGGAAACGGTTCCTCCTACGTTCTGGTAGTTACTATCTTTCACAGAGTAGCTGAATGTGTATTTATCTCCTTCGGCTGTTACGCGCAGACTGATCGGAGTGTTTCCTTCAATTTTTTCGCTGGCAATGGTTGAAGATTCTCCCTTTTCAGTACGTTGCAGTACGATATAGCTATCTTCTGCTTTTTTCGTTACTCCAAATACATAGTTGAATTTTTCGCTTTGATAACAAGTGATTCCAGCGAGGTCTTTTTCTGTGCGAGGAATGTATTTCAGGGTAGTTGTAGCCGTGAAATTGAGGTGCTGCTGGCGATAGAACAATGTGGAAGTAGGAAGAGCTGCCTTGATATTGGTTTCGTAAGGTGTAATTGTTAGCCCTTCAGCAGTAGTGGAAATGAATCCTTCTCTGGCTCCTCTGACTCCTACCCAGCGGTAATCAAGTGAACTTCCGGTGAAAGTTTCTGTAAATGTAAAGTTTCCGTTAGGGAAATATCCGTTCTTTCCAGTTTCATTCTTCACACCTTGTGGCATAACCAGTTTAGGCTGGATAGGCTCCAGACCGCCTTTGAATACAGGGAAAGTGCCACTCCAGTCTACGGGTAATATAAAGGTTTCCCGTCCGGTATTTACTCTGTTTTCCTCATTCGGGCGGATGGCAAGGAATACGCCATAGTATTGTCCATCAGGACCTTCTACCAAATCGGCATGCCCAGCCCAGTCTACTTTAAACGGACGTTCAGCCGGCAGATGTCTCTGTGAAAGGATCGGATTTTCAGGCGCAGGCTTGAAAGGGCCTTGTGGATTGTCACTGATAAAGATTACTTCACTGTGCCAGCCTCCGGTACCTCCTTCTGCACACATCAGGTAGTATTTTCCATCTTTTTTATAAAGATGTGGCGCCTCTATCCAGATAGGTTTTTTAGACAAATCTACTCCTCCGTTCACTACAGCTTTGTCTGTACCCGGAATAATCTGGTCTTTTTCCAGGTCGTATTCCCAAACTTTAATTACTCTGTGTCCTTCGTATAATGGTTTTTCGGGTGCATCATTGTGAGTGACGTATGCCTTGCCGTTGTCATCAAAGAAGATGTCGGGGTCAATGCCTTCAAAATTCAATTTGATAGGATCGCTCCAGCCTTTCATCGGGTCTTTGGTTTTCACAATCATGTTTCCCATTCCTCCTGAGAACTGAGTTGTAATCATGTAGAAGGTGCCATTGTAGGAATTATATCGGATAGTCGGAGCGTAAATACCAGCACTGATTCCAGAATCTTCTACTTTTAACTGTGAAGGGCGGTCGAGCACATGTCCTATCTGTTTCCAGTTTACTAAATCCGTAGAATGGAAAATGGGTACTCCGGGGTTGATGGCAAAAGAGGAGCATACCAGGTAATAGTCGGTTCCTTTCTTGCAGATGCTGGGGTCCGGGTAACATCCCTGTAGTATAGGATTATAAAATTCTCCTTCTGTCAGCGGGTTCTTTTCATATACTGCATCTTTCCCCGTGTAGGTGAATTGTGTGAATACTGGAGTTCCAGGTTCGGGCATTGTGACCTTGTTTCCGCATGAGGCGGCAAGGAGACTTAGCGTGCCTAAAGTGAATAATTTGAATTGATTTCGCATGATATTAAAATTTGTAGTAAATAATTGAATGATTGTGTCAGTTAAATGAAGTTTTATGTAATCTTTTTATGGACAAATTTACTTGTTTTGTACGGGGAGTGCGTGACGGCATGTTGCATATCTTTTATTGTGCGTTACAAAGTGGAGTTTTCCTTAAGATAAAAGGTCGTTTGATATAATGTTCTGGCTATTAAAGTAATAATATTTTTGCTGTAATAAGAACGTATAAAAAATGTACATTTTGTAAATACAATATGGGTCATGTGTAACGTAAACGAAAGTCCTGGTAACGTAATTTATTGTAATTTGTGTGGCTGGTGTGTATTTTTGTGAAGGTTAAATTTTAAAGCTATGGACAAACATTCTTTTTTAATTGCTTTAGGGATTTTATGCTTGCTACCAGTGTCATTATTTTCACGTAGTAGAGTAGTAAACGATACAATTTTTAGTAAGAAGTTGAATGCAGACAGAGCATACTCGGTATATCTTCCTCCATCGTTTGGAGAAGTTCAGGGGAAGAAATATCCTGTACTTTATCTTTTTCATGGCATGTCGCAAACTAATCAGGACTGGGTAGGGCGCGGGCATGTGCAGGAAGTGGCCGACCGTTTGATTTATTCTCAGGAGGCTCGTGAAATGATTATTGTGATGCCTGATGCTGGTGGTGATATTTACAAAGAAATATGGAATGGTTTCTTTAATATGCCTGGTTGGCTTTATGAAGATTTCTTTTTCGAAGAGTTTTTGCCTTATGTAGAAAATAAGTATCCTATTATAGGGGATAAGAAGAATCGTGCAGTAGCTGGATTGTCCATGGGAGGTGGAGGTGCTACCGGCTATGGGTTGTGGCATGCAGATAAGTTTGCTTCGGTGTATGCGATGAGTGCGTTGATGTCAATTCCCGAAGAAGGAGCAGCTCGTTTTGATAATCCGGATAGTAAACTGGCTATTCTGACACGAACTGTGATAGAACGGAGTTGTATCAAGCGTGTGACGGATGCAGATGCAGGTACGATTCAGGCACTGAAATCAGTGAGATGGTTTGTGGATTGTGGGGATGACGATTTCTTGCTTGACCGAAACATTGAGTTCTTCCAGGCCATGCGCAAAGCGGGAATACCATGTCAGTTTAGGGTAAGAGACGGCGGACACGATTGGGAATATTGGCATTCTGCTTTATACAGGTGTCTGCCTTTTGTTTCAGGAACATTTAATAAATAATAGAATATGAAAAAATGCTTTTTGTTAGCTTGCCTGTTTGTAGCCATGGGAGGCTTGTACCCAGACTTGGCTTGTGCACAAACAGGGGATAATGGGGATGGGACTTTTTCTAATCCTGTAATTTGGGCAGATGTGCCTGATCCGGATGTGATACGTGTAGGCGATGATTTTTATATGGTGAGTACCACCATGCATCTGGTTCCTGGAGCACCGGTCATGCATTCTAAAGATTTGGTCAACTGGGAAGTGGTAAGTTACCTGTATGACCGCCTGGATGGAAAACCTGCTTATGATTTGAAAGAAAGTACTATGTACGGGCGCGGTCAGTGGGCGACTTCTTTGCGTTACCACAACGGCACGTATTATGCTTATTTTTCTCCGAATGATACTCCTTATAAAGGATATGTGTACACTACTTCCAATCCTCGAAAAGGTTGGAAACTCTTGTCGCGTATCCCTCATTTTCATGATGCATCCTTGTTTTTTGACGACGACGGAAAGGCCTATGTATTTTATGGTACCGGGCAGTTGCGTGAGCTTAAACCAGATTTAAGTGGGGTGATGCCTGGAGGGGTGAAAATGAAAGTATTCGAACGAGACGAAGAAGAAAATGCCTTGTTGGAAGGAAGCAGGGTCATTAAGCACGAGGGTAAGTATTATTTGCTGATGATTTCATGGCCTAAGGGGGGAAAGCGCAGACAAGTGTGCTACCGCGCAGACAAGATTACCGGTCCTTATGAGAAAAAAGTGATTTTGGAAGATGCTTTTGACGGTTTTCCTTACGTGGCACAAGGCACGATTGTTGACGATGGGAAAGGAAACTGGTATGGCGTTATTTTTCAGGACCGCAATGGGGTGGGTCGTGTATTGACCCTGATGCCTTGCCGTTGGATAGATGGCTGGCCGATGTTGGGTGATGAAAACGGGCATGTGCCGGCCACGATGCGTAAACCTGTTCAGGGGTATGCTGCTAAAGGACTGGTGGTGAGTGACGATTTTAAAGGTAAAAATCTGAAATTGAATTGGCAGTGGAATCATAACCCGATGAATGACTGCTGGTCTTTGAAGGAGCGTAAAGGTTATTTGCGCTTAAAAACCGGAAGAATAGTCGATAATTTGTTTGTGGCTCCGAACACGCTGACCCAGCGTATGGAAGGACCGGAGTGCTCGGGAGTAGTTTGTATGGACCTTTCGGGAATGAAAGATGGAGATGTAGCCGGATTGAGTGCTTTTAATAGCGATGCAGGTATTCTGGCTGTTACTTGTAAAGGTAACCAGAAATTTTTGACCATGAAGACAGAAAGTGTCCAGTTGGATAAGACTAACAAGGCTGTAACAGGTATTGACCGGAAAGAAATTCAGACAATTCCGCTTACATCAGACAAAATTTATCTTCGTGTGGATGGTGATTTCAGGTTGAGAAGGGATATTGCTTCCTTCTACTATAGTTACGATAATAAGGATTGGAAGAGAATAGGTCCTGATTTCAAGATGATTTTTGATTTCCGTCGTTTCTTTATGGGGACTAAGTTTGCCTTGTTTAATTATGCGACCAAGACGCTGGGAGGTTTTGTGGATATTGATTTCTTTGAATACAAGCATATAAAGAAATGACGGTCGTCTTTTGAGCCTTAGTAGAAATGCGATTATGAAAAGTATGTTATTATGGGTGAGGATGTTAGGTAACACTGAAGGGCCAAAGAATGGAGGTGTAGTGATTCCTCGGCAATCATAAATATTATTCACACATTAGAGGAATTGATTTTCAGATGACTAAAGTGAAAATATAAATTTGATAGACTTAAATTGGGGATATTATGAATATTAGCAAGATTTTGTTATTGTGTGGCAGTTACGGACTATTGAATAGCCTGAATGCGCAGCGACCGATTATTCAAACTAAATATACTGCCGATCCGGCACCGATGGTATACAATGATACGGTATTTCTTTATACGACGCATGATGAAGATGATGCCGAAGGGTTTAAAATGCAGGATTGGTTATTGTACACTTCTACCGATATGGTTAACTGGACTGACCATGGGGCAGTTGCTTCTCTCAAGAGCTTTGATTGGGTGAAGCGTGATAATGGAGCTTGGGCAGAACAGGTAATTGAACGCAATGGCAAGTTTTATATGTATTGTCCGATTCATGGAAATGGAATTGGGGTACTTGTTTCCGACAGTCCTTACGGACCGTTTAAGGATCCTCTTGGAAAACCTTTGGTATGGCAGAAAGAACATTGGTATGATATTGATCCGACTGTGTTTATTGATGAGGATGGGCAAGCTTATATGTACTGGGGAAATCCCCATTGCTATTATGTGAAATTAAATGAAGATATGATTTCATATTCTGGAGATATTGTAAAGCTAAAAGAAACTCCGGAGCATTATCAGGAAGGACCGTGGTTCTATAAACGTAATGGTCGTTATTATTTGGCTTTTGCTTCTACTTGTTGTCCGGAGGGAATAGGATATGCAATGAGTAATAGTCCTACAGGTCCCTGGGAAACAAAAGGATACATTATGCGTCCTACGGAGAGAAGCAGAGGCAACCATCCTGGCATTATGGATTATAAAGGGAAATCGTATGTCTTTGGATTGAACTATGATTTGTTGAAGCTGGAAACAAACACTCACTATGAACGCCGTTCTGTGTCAGTAGCAGAAATGCACTATAATGAAGACGGAACTATTCAAGAAGTACCTTATTGGGCGGATACCAAGTTGGAACAGATAGGTACTTTCAATCCGTTCCGTAAAGTAGAAGCTGAAACCATGGCTTGGGGATATGGATTGAAGACTGTTCCTAATTCGAAAAACTCTCTTTCAGTGGTGGATGTAAATAGTGGAGAGTACATCTGTGTACGTGGAGTAGACTTTGGAAAGAATAAAGCCCGTCGTTTTGAGGTTTCGGCATTGCCGCTTGAAGGAGGAAATCTGAAAATTCGTTTGGATGCTCCGGATGGAAAGATTGTGGGAAATGTGAATATTCCACAGGGGAACGGAATATCTAAGTATGAACTTTATTCTTGTGAGGTCAATGCGGTCAGTGGCGTACATGATTTATATCTTAGTTTTGAAGGAGAGAATAACAAGGATTTATTTGAACTGGATTACTGGAAATTCTGATATTAGTTTATAATGTAAATGAGAAAATATATGGTAAAAAAAATGTGGCGAAAAGAGGTTAAGTTGTCTTTGCTGAATGTGCAATGGCGAAGAATTATGCAGGGAGCAGTTGTATTGTCAGGCTTGTCGGTAAATGCGCAGAATCCAATCGTTCAGACTGCTTATACTGCCGATCCGGCTCCGCTGGTGTACAATGACAAACTGTATCTTTACACTAGTCATGATGAGGATGATTCTACTTGGTTTACCATGAATGACTGGAAACTTTATTCTACAGATGATATGGTGAACTGGACCGAGCATCCCACTCCTTTGTCATTCAAGACCTTTGAATGGGCCAGAGGAGATGCGTGGGCTGCCCAGTGTATTGAGCGCGATGGAAAGTTTTATATGTATGTGCCTGTGACAGACCGCAAGGGGGAAAGTGCTATCGGTGTGGCTGTAGCCGACAGTCCTTACGGACCTTTTTATGACCCGCTGGGTACTTCTTTAGTGCAGGCTGATTTTGGAAACATCGACCCTACGGTATTTATCGATGACGACGGACAGGCTTATCTTTATTGGGGAAATCCGAATTGCTTTTACGTGAAGTTGAATAAGGATATGATTTCTTATGAGGGAGGAATATATGCAGTACCTATGACGCCGGAATCTTTCGGGCGCAGAGAAGGAAACCCGAAACGTGCTACGCTATATGAAGAGGCTCCGTGGCTATATAAGCGCAAGGGAGTATATTATCTTTTTTATGCAGGGGGGCCTATTCCGGAACATCTGGCGTACGCAACTTCTGACAGTCCGGAAGGGCCATGGAAATACGGAGGTACTGTAATGGCGAAGGAAGGAGGAAGTTTTACTAACCATCCGGGAATAGTAGATTTCAGGGGTAAGACCTATTTGTTCTATCATGACGCATCGCTTCCAGGCGGTAGCGGATTTACCCGTTCTGTATGTGTCAGAGAAATGGATTTCGGGCGTGATGGAAAAGTCAATCCCGTGAAAATGGTGAAGGAAGGAGTTGAAAAAGGCTTGAAGCCTCTTTGTCCGTACCGGAAGGTAGAAGCGGAGACTATGGCCTGGTCAAAAAGAGTGAAAAGTGACTATAACCCACAGGTGGGAGTCTTTGTGACGGCTTTGAGAAATGGTTCTTATACAAGGGTGCGCGATGTCGATTTCGGAGAAAAGGCTCCCTCTCGTATCCTGGCGCGCCTGTCTACTACCCACAATGCTGATATTGTCATGGAGGTACGTCTTGACGGACTGGAAGGGCAGGTACTGGCAGAACTGAAGGTGCCACGTACAGGAGGAAGTGACCGTTGGAAACTTGTTGAAAAGCAGATTCCACAGGTAACTGGCGTGCACGACTTGTATTTTATCTTTAAAGGAAAGGCTATGAGGAATCTGGCTTACTTTGATCACTGGAAACTGAGCCATTGAGTTTTTGTAGCAAACAATCTTCGTTATGTATGGAAGAGCCGGGAGTTTTTACTCTTCTCGGCTCTTTTTTGTTATGCTTCTTCCTTTTCTTCGTATTCTTTTTCCTTGCAGCGTTCCATGTATTTGCTGGGGGATACGCCATACAATTCTTTAAACGCGTTAGAGAAGTAGGTCGTATTGTTGAAACCTACCAATTGAGCTATTTCAGACATGTTGTAATTCTTTTCTGATTTCAGCAGGATTTCTGCTTGTTTCAGTCTGATGTTCCTGATGAAATCCCGGGTAGACTGGTTAGTCAGTTCTTTCAGTTTTCTGTATAAATGTACACGACTTATACCTACCTCTGCTGCAATCATTTCCGCATTCAAGTCAGGATTGTTCAGGTTCTTATTAATTGCCTTCAAAACCTTCTGCATCAGTTTTTCGTCTGCAGATTGAGGTTGTGCGACTTCAATATTGGCATCTTGTTCTTGTTTTCCACTAAAATTGTTACGTAATATTTCTCTGTTTTTAATTAGATTTTCAATGGTGGTTATTAAAATATCCAGGTTGAATGGCTTGGCTATATAGGCATCAGCTCCCAAAGAAAGTCCCTCTATGTAATCTTTCTCACTGTTTTTGGCGGTAAGAAGAATAATAGGAATATGATTGGTCTTGATGTTCTGTTTTAATTTCCGTAGTAATGTGATACCGTTTATTTCGGGCATCATGATATCGCTGAGAACGAGATCGGGCATGTGCTGCCTGATGAACTCAAGTGCTTCCTTTCCGTTACTACAGCTGGATACACGGAAATGATTACCTAATTCAGTAATCAGATAATTTCGTATTTCATCTTCATCCTCCACAATCAGTATGGAATGCTTCTTTCTGGTGGCTTTTTTAGTTCCCTCTTCGCTATTTTTATCTCCTTCAATAGGAGCCGGAATATGTTGCAGCGGCTGATCCTCCATGGATGATTGTTCTGAAACGTGTTGATTCGTATTCTGACTTAATTCTTCTGTTGAGAGATGGCTGCATCCTAATGGCACATGGATGGTAAAACTGCATCCTGGCTTGTTTTCATTGTTTTTGACGGTGATAGTGCCATGATGCATTTTTACGAGCGACATAGATAGATGGAGTCCGATTCCGGTTCCTTTGCTTCGTGATCGGTCATCGCTTATCTGGTAGAATCTTTCAAAAATACGTTCCATCTCACTTTCCTTTATGCCGGTGCCATTGTCTTCGATAATGATTTCTGCATAGTTGTTCAATGGATAAATATTTGAAGAGTCATTGACGGAGTTTATATAGATGTTGATTTCTCCTTCATTCTGGATATGTTTGAAAGAGTTTGAGAGTAAATTAAAAATTACTTTATCAAAGTTGTTAGGGTCCAGCCATATTTTCAGGCTCTCCATTTGGGTTATAATATTTAATTTAGCTCCTTTAGTAGCTGCTTGATATGCAAACGTGTTTTTTATATCATTGATAAAGCTGATTAAATCTACTTCTGTGAAGCTCAGTTTCATCTGGTTCTTGTCTATCTTTCTGATATCCATCAGTTGGTTAATCAGGTTTAAGATTCTTTGTGCGTTACGCTCTATTAAAGAGTAGCTTTTCTGTCTTTCGCTGTCATTATCTGTAGAGATTAATTTCTGTAATGGACTGATGATTAAAGACATCGGAGTTCTGATTTCGTGAGAAATATTGATGAAGAACTGTAGCTTACTTTCATTGATTTCCTCTAAATGCTTGTGTCTCAGCATCTCCTGTCTTACTCTGTATTTTTCTTTAGCTTGGTGTACAAAGATGGCTATTATACTGATAATGATTAATGTATAGATAACCCATGCCAGACCGGAATTGTACCATGCCGGATGTATATTAATGACCACTGTCTTTATTTTAGATTCAGAAGTGCCATTGATAGCTTTTACTTTAAATTCATATTTCCCTACAGGGAGATTGCTGAAGGAAACGCGAGAGTTTCCTTTAGGCAAAGAGTTCCAGGTTCCATTATTCATGGAGTATAAATAGTTTTGTGGGGAAATAAAATTCTCTGTAGCGAATTCTATATAAAACGAATTGTCATAGTGGGACAGATTGATTTCTTTGGTATGGAATATATCGTTATCTATCACATGATAACGTCCAGATTGGGTCATTTCGTTGACAGCTTTATCATGCAGATAGAAGCCGGTAATTCTTATATTGCTTTGAAACTTTTGGGTTTCAATGTCATTCGGGTTAAAAAAGACAATACCGTTGGTTCCTCCAAACAGAATTTTTCCGTCGGGAGATATGCAATAGGCATTTCTTGAGAATTCATTATTATACAATCCGTCTGATGCAAAAAAAGGAATAAACGATTTGCTGTGGGAATTATATTTGGCAATTCCCTGGCTGGTACTTACCCATAAATCCTTGTTCTTATCCGTAATAATTGATGAAATCAGATTATTGGGAAGTCCATTGTGAGTGGTCAATTTCTCAATTGTATTCAATTTATAATCCATCACATAAATGCCTTCCGGTGTTCCTACCCATATATGGTTGTCCGGACCTTGTGCAATGGTATTTATACTTAAGCCTATTAGTGCCTTTTCATTACCTGTCACTTTAAGGTTTTGTGTATCGATGCATTTGATACCATCATAAGTTCCTACATATAATCGTCCATCAGGAATATACAATAAAGTATTAATCCATTGGTTTATTGTCTTTTCAGATAGCACCTGATGTACTTTTATGTGCTGATAAGAGTCTGATGAACCTGGTAAATCTGCATAATAAAGGCCGGTTCCCATTGTGCCGATCCACAATCTCTTATGAGGGTCTTCCACGAAACTGTATACTTTTTTTATTTCATTGCCTTCATTATTTTGCAATGAAATTTTTGAAAGCCTGTTTGTTTGTGAATCAAATAAAGATATTCCACTAAGATAGGAGCCTATCCATACTTTTTTGTTGGAATCCTCAAAGAGGCACATAACGGTAGGAGGAACATCAGGGTTTTCATCTTGACTAAGATGTTGGAGAAAGTTATAGTTTTTGTCTAATAAATAAATACCATCATTATCTGTGCCTACGATTAGTCTGCTCTTATCTGTCGTTTTACATAAAGCTGTAATGCAGTTGCTTCCTATATAATTTCGGAGAGAAGAAAAGTTTCCTATATAGCTGAACATATTAGCTTGTGAAGGTATAAATGCTACTCCTTTTTGGTAGATACCAATCCAAAGATTGTTGCTGCTATCTGTCAGTAAAGAATGTACCTTGCTTTTCTTGATATTTATATTATCGATGTAAAAATCTGTATCGGCTATGGATTTCTTTAAAATGTCATAAGCTACGATTCCTTCTCCGTCAATACCAATCAGCATGAGGTTCTCATTTTGTTTAAGAACTTTAATGGGAAAATTAGAATGAAATATTTGATGGAAAGCATTATCTGCCTGATTGTAAACAAAGACTCCTCGTCCGCTTGTACCCACATATATATTGCCGTTTGAATCTTCTGCGCAACAATTGATAAATTGATTTCCGTAGGGTACTCCAACTGTATAGTGATGAATTTTTTTATTTTTGTCAATTCTGACCACTCCATGGTATTCCGTACAAATCCAAATATTTCCGTTACGGTCTTCCATTATATCATTTATGTTATGTCCGGTTAAAGACGGATTCCAGTCTTTAATTCGGATATTCTTATTCTCATTATATGAGAGTTCTTTGATACCATATCCACTTGTACCTATCAATATGCTTCCGTCACTGAGTTGCGTGATGCTTTTGTTGTTGTATTCGGAACTGGAGTTGGATTTTTTTATGGTAATGAAAGAATCTGATTTGTAATCATAAAATTGAAGTCCTTTGGTCGAGAGTACGTATAGATAGCCTTTGCTGTCTTGAAATGTTTTGTATACATGATTCCCCAGTAACGAAGTAGAATCATTAAAATGATTTTTGTAGTTAACAAATTTGGCACCATCGTATTTATTTAATCCGTCTTCTGTAGATACCCATATATATCCTTTGGAATCTTGATATATGTGGTTAATCATACTGCTGGATATATCTCCATGAGTTGAATATAACTTGCAAAACTGTCCTTTACATAAAAGGGGGAGAAAACACAGAAAGATGATTATGATAAAAGTTTTGTTTTTCATTATCTGTATCATAAGTTTATACTTGGTTATTTCTCTAATGGGTGATTCTGTTGAAAAAGTATGTATGGTTAGTGATGCAAAGTAAATTCTTTTTTTCTATTTCTCAATAAAAATCGTAGGAATTGAGATTGAAGCCTTTTATAGTGATGAAGTACTTAAATCACTTATGTATAAGTAAGTTAGATTTCTTGTTGTGAAGATGATGTAACGTATAGATATGCTTTTTGTTACAATTGGGAAGAGTGATGTAGCCCAGAATGGAAGCTTGGTATCCTACAGAAAGTTGGTATTAATAGCCTTTCCGTATTTTTGTTACGGTAAAAATCAATGAAAAATACAAAGTAAGTATATGAAAACACATTTTATTCTTGGAAGACTTTTATTGGGCTTGACCTTGCTTGCTTCTTGTGATTTTGGAGTTTTTGCAAAGGTGGTTTTACCGGTGCTGGTATCAGACGGTATGGTGTTGCAGCGAAATGCTCCGTTAACAATATGGGGAACGGCTGATCCGTCTGAGAAGGTTTGTGTAAAGTTTCAAAAGAAACAATATAAGGTAACGGCAGATGGGAATGGGAAATGGGCTGTAACGCTGCCTGCCATGAAAGCCGGAGGACCTTACTCTATGACAATTAACGACATTGTTTTAAATGATATTCTTGTTGGAGATGTCTTTTTATGTTCAGGTCAGTCTAATATGGAACTTCCGGTTAATCGGGTAATGGATAAATATGCAGATGAGATAGAAGGATATGAAAATACCTCTGTTCGATATGTGAAAGTTCCTTATTCGTATGATTTTTCTCAACAGAAAGAAGATATTCGTCCTGTAACCTGGCGTCCGATGACGACCGAAAATGTAAAAGATTTTTCTGCGATATGTTATTTCTTTTCCCGGTTGCTGGAAGAAAAAACTAATGTGCCGGTAGGTATTATTAATGCAAGTTGGGGAGGTACTCCGGTGGAAGCTTGGGTTAGTGAAAAAGGATTGCAAAACTTTCCGGAGTATGTACATCAGAAGGCCTTATATGAGGATACAGAATTAGTTTCTCGAATAACAGAAACTGAAAGGCTGCATCAACAAGCATGGAATAAAGTATTGTATAAGTCTGATGCAGGACTTCATGGTGTGACACCCTGGTATGCGGAGGATTATGATGATTCGGATTGGGAAAAGGTAGATATGTTTTCAGATAACTGGGCCATTCGTAATGGTCGTCCTTTGAACGGAGTGCATTGGTTCAGGAAGGACTTTTTTGTACCAGAGGACTGGAGTGGAAAAGAAGCCGTTTTACGTTTAGGGTGCATTGTGGATGCAGACTCTGTGTTTGTAAACGGACATTTCGTCGGCACTGTTTCCTATCAGTATTCTCCTCGTATTTATAAAGTACCTTCCAAGTTGCTGAAGAAGGGAAAAAATCAACTTACTGTACGGCTGTTTAGTTATGGAGGACGTCCTTCTTTTGTAAAGGAAAAGCCTTATAAGTTGATTTGTGACGGAAAAGAAGTAAATCTGGAAGGGGGATGGAAGCACAAAATAGGTACGGTGATGCCCCCTTCTCCTTCTTCTACAGCCTTTCATTACACTCCTGTTGGCTTGTATAATGGGATGATTTATCCATTACGTCATTATACGTTCAAAGGAGTGGTGTGGTATCAGGGAGAGTCAAATGTGGGCCGTTGGAGCGAATATTCGTCTTTGCTCAGTGCATTGATAGCCGACTGGAGAACACTTTTCAAAGATGAAAATCTTCCTTTCTATATCATTGAATTAGCTGATTTCCTGGCACCGGATGATCCGGGAAGAGCAGCATGGGCTGAGTTGAGAAAACAGCAGGCGAAAACTGCCCGTGAGAATGCACACGTTACACTAATAAAGAATAGTGATACGGGAGAATGGAATGACATTCATCCTTTGGATAAAAAAACAGCAGCTACCCGTTTGGTGGAAGCAGTAATACAGAATGAAAAATAATAAACAGATATGAGTAAGATTCAGAATCAGAAAGTATCCATGGCCGAAAAGGTGGGCTATGGATTAGGAGACTGTTCCGCAAATCTGGTATTCCAGATGATGATGATTTACCAGACCAAATTCTATACGGATGTGTTTGGGCTGGAAGGAGCAATTGCAGGAACCGTCATGTTGGTAGCACGTATTGTAGATGCGTTTGTAGATCCCACTGTCGGTATTTTGTCTGACCGGACTCAGACGAAATGGGGAAAATATCGTCCATGGGTATTATGGACAGCACTTCCTTTCATGGTGTTCTATGTATTGGCCTTTTACAATCCGGGCATTGAAGAAAAAGGACTGGTAGCTTTGTATGCTACAATTTCATACACCTTGCTGATGACGATGTATTCTTTTAATAATACACCTTATTCTTCATTGGGAGGAGTCATGTCGTCAGATATTAAAGAACGTACCAGTATTACCTCTGTGCGTTTCGTCTTTTCTACGATTGCACAGTTTGTGGTACAAGGGCTTACCTTACCGTTGGTCAGCAAGTTTTCGGAAGGTAGTGACAAGGCACATGGCTGGCTCTGTACCATATCCTTGTTTGCTGCCGTAGGTTTCTTGTTTTTGGTGATTGTATTTTTCTCGGCAAAAGAACGTATTACTCCGCCTGCCAATCAGAAAAATGATACCCGTCAGGATATAAAAGATGTATTAAGCAGTGTGCCCTGGCGTGCCATGTTTGTCTTGACTCTTTTTGTGTTCATCACACTGGCTATGTGGGGAAGTGCCATGAACTATTATTTTGAAAACTATGTGGATAAGGCAGCTTTGTTTACTTTCCTGGATAATATCGGGTTGGTAGCCACTGACGGTGGAACTTCAGTCGGGTATCATATACTTGATGCTTTCGGGTTGATTGTAACTTCTCCGGACAAAGCATACGAAGTGGGCTTTGGCGTATTCAATATGGTGGGAGCCTTGGTTCAGTTTTTCGGCGTAATTTGTTTATCGGAATTTTTAGCCAACAAATATGGCAAGAAGCGTACGTTTATTGTATGTCTTGCGCTGACGGCTATTTTCACGGCTTTGTTCTATTTCCCTTCAAAATACGATATTGAAATGATGTTCGTATTGAACTTCTTGAAGAGCTTGGCCTATGCACCAACGGTTCCTTTGCTTTGGGCTATGATTGCCGATGTGGCCGACCATTCGGAATATATCAATTACCGTCGTGCTACGGGATTTATCTTTTCAGGAGTGGTGTTTGCCCTGAAAGCCGGATTAGGTATTGGAGGAGCTGTATTGGGCTTCTTGCTGTCGGGATTTGGTTATGTTTCTGGAGCGGATATAGCTCAAAGTGATACAGCCGTTCATGGCATCATTCTTTCATCAAGTCTGATTCCAGCCGCATTCTTTTTTGTCGGTGTGGTGGCATTATGTTTCTATCCTATCAGTAAAGAATATAATGAGAAAATGCAGGCAGAATTAACAGCTCGAAGAAGTAAAAGTGACTATTAATTAAGGAAAGAATATATGAAGAACAAACACATTGCATCATGGATGCTGTGCAGCCTGTTTATTATGGGATGCGGGAGTAAGGTTTCTGATACGGTTGTATCAGAGAAATCTTTGAAAGAGGTTGTAGGAGACAAGTTTTTAATGGGAGTAGCGCTGAATGTACATCAGTCGTCTGGTGCTGATACTTCAGCTGTGAAGATTGTGAAACAGCATTTCAATTCCATTGTAGCGGAAAACTGTATGAAGTGTGAGGAGATTCAGCCTAAAGAAGGAGAATTTCATTTTGAGGATGCCGACCGCTTTGTGCAGTTCGGAATTGACAATGGCATGACGGTGATAGGACATTGCTTGGTGTGGCATTCTCAGCTTCCGGACTGGTTCTGCGTAGATGAAAAGGGTCAGAATGTTTCTCCTGAAAAGTTGAAACAGCGTATGAAAACGCATATTCAGACCGTTGTAGGACGATACAAAGGAAAGGTGAAAGGCTGGGATGTGGTGAATGAAGCTATTGTGGAAGACGGCTCTTATCGCAAAAGTAAATTTTATGAAATTTTGGGAGAAGAGTTTATTCCACTGGCCTTCCAGTATGCGCACGAGGCTGACCCGGATGCCGAACTTTATTATAATGATTATGGTATGGACGTACAGGGCCGTCGGGAAGGAGTTGTGAAGCTTGTCCGTTCATTGAAGGAAAAAGGATTGCGTATTGATGCTGTGGGCATGCAAGGACACATGGGAATGGATTACCCCGACATTCAGAAATTTGAAGAAAGTATGCTTGCTTTTGCTTCAGCTGGTGTCAAGGTGATGATTACAGAATGGGATATGAGTGCGCTGCCTACTGCACTTCGCAGTGCCAACATCTCGGATACGGTTGCGTTTAAGAAAACATTGAATCCTTATCCGCAGGAACTTCCTGACTCTGTTAGCCAGACCTGGAACAAAAGAATGCAGCAGTTCTTCCAGCTTTTTGAAAAACATGCCGATATTGTGACGCGTGTAACGGCATGGGGAGTTACAGACGGAAATTCATGGAAAAATGATTTTCCGATTCGTGGAAGAAGAGACTATCCGTTGCTTTTTGACCGAAACTATCAGCCTAAGGAGTTTATACAGAAAATGATGGATGAGCAGTCGGATACGACAGCTATTGCACAGAAATAACGTTTAACAGGAGACACTTTCAGTGAGAGTCTCGTAAATCAATATAAAAATGAAAAAGGAAGAAAGATATTTGTTTCCTGCCGACTATATGGCAGATCCGTCAGTACATGTATTTAACGGACGTTTGTATATTTATCCTTCACACGACCGTGAATCAGGTATTCCTGAAAATGACAACGGTGACCATTTTGATATGAATGATTACCATGTACTGTCGACGGATGACGTGATGCATGGTGAAATCGTCGATCATGGAGTGGCTTTGAAGGTTGCTGATATACCTTGGGCCGGACGCCAGCTGTGGGACTGTGACATTGCCTGCAAGGATGGAAAATATTACTTGTATTTTCCATTGAAAGACCGGAATGATATTTTCCGTATGGGGGTAGCCATTAGCGATAAACCGGAAGGTCCGTTTATTCCTCAGCCCGATCCGATTCGTGGAAGCTACAGTATTGATGCGGCAGTTTTCCGCGATGATGACGGAAGCTACTACATGTATTTTGGCGGAATTTGGGGAGGACAGTTGCAGCGTTACCGTGATAACAAAGCCATTGAAAATCCGTGTCTCCCAGCCGATAATGAGCCGGCTTTGCCCAGTCGGGTAGTAAAATTATCAGATAATATGTTGGAGTTTGCAGAAGAGCCCCGTCCGGTCATCGTATTGGGAGAAGATGGCAAACCTTTGTTTGCAGGCGATCCGCATCGTTTCTTTGAGGCTTCGTGGATGCATAAATATAAAGGTAAATATTATTTCTCTTATTCTACGGGCGATACTCATCTGTTGTGTTATGCGGTAGGCGACAATCCTTATGGACCGTTTACATATCAGGGCGTAATTCTGACTCCGGTAGTAGGATGGACTACCCATCATTCTATTGCAGAATATAAAGGAAAGTGGTATCTTTTCCATCATGATTGTGTTCCTTCAGGTGGAAAGACCTGGCTTCGCAGTTTAAAAGTGGTTGAATTGGAATACGATGAAGAGGGTAAGATTCAGACCATAAAAGGAAGTGCGGATGAATAAAAAGTACTTGTTGGGTATATGTCTTTTGTCTTTCGGACTGACCTTATTTGCGGAAGATGGAAGTAAACTCTGGTTGCGACAGGCGTCTTGTGAAAAGGCGTCTGTCTGTTGTTCAATTTCTTCTCCTACCATTGCCATAGCTCGTGAGGAACTGGCTTCTTTATGGCGTGGAAAGGCGGTTGAACTACAACTGTTTGCTGATGAAGCTCATCGTAAGCTGGGGAAGGAAGGGTACACCATACGTACTTCTGATGAAAAGATAGTGCTTGGTTCTACTACTGAACAGGGCTTGCTTTATGCGGCCTATCATCTTTTACGTTTGCAGGCAGAAGGGGAAGATTGTACCCGTCTGGATATTGCAGAAAAACCAGCCTTCGATGTACGTGTACTGAATCATTGGGATAATCTGGATGGCACGATAGAGCGTGGATATGCCGGTAAATCCTTGTGGCAGTGGGACGAACTTTCAGATACTGTGTCGGCACGTTATCAGAAATATGCCCGGGCCAATGCTTCGGTTGGTATCAACGGGACAGTGCTTAACAATGTCAATGCTTCGGTTAAAATACTTTCCAGCGAATACCTTGAAAAGGTACGCGTGCTTGCGGATATTTTCCGGCCGTACGGAATAAAAGTCTATCTTTCGGTCAACTTCGCTTCTCCCATGCAGTTGGGAGGATTGTCTACAGCCGACCCGTTGAATGAGGAGGTGGCTGAGTGGTGGAAGAAGAAGGTTCATGAGATTTACAGTCTTATTCCTGATTTTGGAGGTTTCCTGGTCAAGGCTAATTCAGAAGGACAGCCTGGTCCGTGCGATTACGGGCGTACGCATGCCGAAGGAGCGAATATGATGGCAAAGGCCCTGAAACCTTATGGGGGAATTGTGATGTGGCGTGCGTTTGTGTACAGTCCGTCGGATGCTGACAGAGCCAAACAGGCTTATCTGGAGTTTAAACCTTTGGATGGAAAGTTTTTGGATAATGTGATTGTGCAGGTGAAAAACGGTCCGATTGACTTCCAGCCGAGAGAACCTTACAGTCCGTTGTTTGGTGCAATGCCCCACACCCCGTTGATGGCTGAATTTCAGATTACACAGGAGTATCTAGGGCATTCCAATCACCTGGCTTACCTGGCTACTATGTGGAAGGAGTTTTATCGGTATGTGTCTCCTGCTTCTTTAAAAGGGGTAGCTGGAGTGGCCAATATAGGTGATGATACCAACTGGTGCGGACATGATTTTGCGCAGGCTAACTGGTATGCGTATGGCCGGCTGGCATGGAATCCCTCGCTTTCTTCTGAAGAAATAGCTAAAGAGTGGCTGGCACAGACTTTTACGTCGGACCCTAAATTCGTAGAGCCCATGACGCAAGTAATGATGGATAGTCGGGAGGCAGTGGTAGATTACATGATGCCGTTAGGATTACATCATATTTTTGCTTGGAGTCATCATTACGGACCGGAACCCTGGTGTGAGGTACCAGGTGCCCGTGCAGATTGGTTGCCGTCGTATTATCATCAGGCAGACAAAAAAGGTTTGGGATTTGACCGGAGCCGTTCTGGAAGTGATGCGGTGTCTCAGTATCCAGACTCTTTAGCCCACGTATTCAATTCATTGGAGCTATGTCCAGAAGAATTTTTGTTGTGGTTTCATCATGTAGACTGGAATCATTCATTAAAGTCTGGACGTACTCTTTGGGATGAATTGTGTTATAAATATCAGCAAGGCGTTGATAAAGTACGTGAGTTTCAGAAAGTGTGGAACCAGATGAAACCGTATGTGGATGAGGAGCGTTTTCAGTCAGTGGCTAAACGGTTGGATATTCAGGCGAACGATGCGGTGTGGTGGAAAGATGCGTGTCTGGAGTATTTTCGTACTTATTCTCACATGAAGTATCCTGAAGGGGTAGAGGCTCCCGTATTCAAATTGAAAGAATTGAAAAAGGTAAAATTACCGATTAGTAACTATGAATGCCCTTCGGCAGACATGCTTCCACGGAAAAACAGCTCTTTGGAATAATTCCGTTTATCTTGATTATCAATCAGTTATTGATTAAGGAGGGAATAGGGCTTTTCTATATAATAAAACGCAAGGACGTTTGATGTAAAACGTACTTGCGTTTTGTCTTAAATGCACTTGCGTTTTAGTTGAAACGCACTTGTGTTTTGAATAAAACGTCCTTGCGTTTTTTAGAAGCGGCAACGGATGTCAATTCCCACTTGTACGGGACGTCCTTTTTGCGCGAAGCCGCGGCTCATTGTTTCAAAGTAGAAAGCCTGATAATCTTTGTTTAAGGCATTGTTCACCCAGAAACCAATTTGTCCGTTACCCTTGTTCAAGCTGAGTCGGCCGTTCAGTGTGCCGTAAAGTGCCTGACTGGCATTGTTCTGTTCTGTCCAGTAGATACGGCCTGCAGCGCGATAGTTGGCATCCAGGGTGATGTTGTCCAGAATAGCGTTCTTGCGCAGCGGGAAAATGTATTGTCCGCCTACGGCAAATGTATGTTTAGGAACGAAGGGTACATAGTTGCCGTTATAATTTTCTGTTTCACTTATCACATAATCAGTGAAGGTGGCGTATGTGTATCCGTAGTTTCCGTTCAGGCTGAACTGGTCAGTAAGCTGTGCGCGTAAGCTGGCTTCCGCACCTAAACTGCGGCTCTTTCCGGCATTTACTGTGATACGTCCCAATCCACTTTCAGCAAAGCGTGACAACTGCTGGTCGCGAGTGTCCATGTAGAAAGCTGAGAGGTCGGCTTGTAACTTGCCGTTGAACAGGGTGAGGTGAGAACCGATTTCGTAGTTCCATGAATACTCCGGTTTGTAAAGGGTAGCTGCCTTTACGTCTGTTTGCGGGCTTTGAGCCATACCGTTCAGCATTCCTGCAATCATTTGTTTTTGTTCTTCACTTAGCATCGGTACATTGTTGACTACAGGGATAGTTGCATCGGCTACATTTTTCATCATGCTTGCCTGCATGTCATTTTGCAGCAGGTCGGAGAACATCTGAATGTTGTATCCTCCCGAACGGTATCCTTTGGATACACTGGCGTAGATGTTGTTACGTGAGTCAAAATCATATTGCAAGGCGAATTTAGGTAACAGCTGGATGTAGTCGTGCGACAGCTTTCCATTATAACTGTTGTTTACATTGAATTCTTTTGCCGGAATCATCTCTATTACTTTGTTGGATGGAGTCAACGTTCCGCCTAATGAGTAGGTATGTGTAAATTGGCAACCACTATAATAATCCAATTTCAGGCTTTCATAATCCATGCGGAGACCGGCCGTGAAAGAGAGTCCTTCCAGCCCGAAGAGATCATTGAAAGTTGACTGGTGGAAAATGGCTCCATTTAAAATTGGTGTGCTGAATTTTCCTGGAATGGCAAGTTGTTCACCGTTAATTACGTCATTGAAGTTTAACTTCATGCTCATGGGACCCATTGATATCGTGGGCATGTATTTATTGGCGTTTGTGTTGATGGTAGAATTCAGCCAGTTTACTCCGTCCTTCTGGAAGGTGACAGGAGCCTCTGTATCCAGCCACTGATAGAATCCGCTCACTCCGGTAGTCCACTGCCAGCGGCGTCCGGGTTTTGACTTCAACACGATTTCTTCACTGAGTGTTTTGGAATTCTGCTTCTGCATCATGGTGTAGATGTTCTGCTCCGTAAAGTCCTGATCCAAGTCCATGTGGTCGCGCAGGTACTGGAAACCGGTTACGCTACTAAGAATGAAATTGTCGGCTTGATATTCCAGGTTCAGTCCGGTGTTCAGCAAGTTACGTTTGTATCCGCAGGCATTGTCGTAAGAGATACGGCCGATGTAGTCGGCACGGTCTTCTTCTCCTTTGACTTTACCTGTGTATTCATATGGATAGCCGCCCTGGTTGGTATATTCGTAGTTTACGGTAAAGTCAAGCTTCAGGTTTTCGGTAGGCAAATAAATGGCACGTATACGTCCACCGAACTCATTGTCCGTATCAATTCGTTTTCCGTTAAAGTCGTTTTTGAAGAAACCTCCTTTGTGGTCATAAAACAATCCTACAGAAAAGGCAAACTGATTGGAAATACGATGGTAATGCGTAAGTGAGGCATTGTAATTGTTGTAGGTGGCAGCGCCTAAACGAAGGTCTGTTCCCTGATAAGTAAACGGCGATTTGGTAAACACACGGATAAGTCCTCCCATGGTGTTGCGTCCGTAGAGTGTTCCTTGCGGACCTCGCATTACGTCGATACGCTCAATATCGGAATAATTGAAATCGAAGGCCGATTTGTCGATAAAGGGAATATTGTCCACATAGAGTCCCACAGCCGGTGTATTGATACGTGAGCCGATGCCTCGGATGTAAACCGAAGTCGTCAGTTTGGAACCATAGTCTGGAATGAATAAGTTCGGAACCAGTGCAGACAATGATTTTACAGAGGTTACCGAATTATTGCGCATCGCACTTTGTGAGAAGGAAGTCGACGAAGTGGCTTGCTGACGCAGGCGGTTGTTCTCCTTCGGAGTAGCAATAACCACAACCTCTTCTATGTCAATAACCTTTGTTGTATCTTTAGGTAGAGAGTTCTCAGGTGATACCGGACCTGCCAAGGCGCTCTTTATAGAAACAGCCAGTAACGAAACAATAGCAATATTCTTTTTCATTATGTTGAAAGATATAGTTTAGTTAACGGCTGCAAAGTAACGCCAATTTGCTTGGATGGGCAATCCTAATAAATGAGGATTTTGGATTAGATACGGTCTGCGTCAATGTATCCGTGCATGACCGCATAAATGGCCAGACCGGATACGGATTTAATGCCTAACTTTTCTGTGATGTTTTTCCGATGGGAAATAACCGTAGTCAGACTGATGTGAAGTTTGTCAGCTATCTCTTTGTTAATTAACCCTTTTGTTACAAGTCTGAGCACCTCAATCTCTCGGGCACTTAGTTCATGTTCTGCATCGGTGGCAGGAGGCGTTACGGGATGATGCGTCAGCTCGTGTCCTCGTTTCCGGGTTTGCATGATGGTTTTGACCAGTTGCTCCTGCGGAAGAAGAATGTTCAGGCTTGGAATACCTGTCAGCAAGGGAGGTTCTCCTGCAGAGAGCACAATGCACTTGGGTTTTCTTTCCAGAAAAAATGATGTATGCTCAAAATACACGTTGGCCGACACAAAGTAATGTGCATACATGTCGGGTGTGTCGTCTATCAGTTTTTCAAAAGAAGAAAACGTACGTATGACTGCCTCGGGAATAAGTTCTTCCAGAATCGTACGTAGTCCGAGGGCCGTCAGCGTGTTAGGCTCAATGATGGCTATTTCCGGCAGATGATGCATATGATAAGGTAATTAATGGTTTAAATAATGGGCTACGGCTTCAGCACATCGCTCTCCGTCAATTCCCGCTGAGACAATACCTCCGGCATATCCGGCACCTTCTCCACAGGGGAAGAGACCTTCCACGGTAAGATGTTGCAGGGTATCTTTATCGCGTACGATACGTACGGGGGAGGAAGTGCGTGTTTCTACGGCAATCATGACTGCTTCGTTGGTGAGAAAGCCACGTGAACTCTTCCCGAAAAGCTGGAATCCTTTGCTCAGGCGTTCACTCAGGAAAGAGGGCATCCAGAAATGAAGGGGAGAAGATACTAATCCCGGGCTATAAGAGGTAGCCGGAAGGTCATAGCTGAGTTTCTTTCGTGTGAAATCGACCATACGTTGCGAGGGAGCAGTCTGACGCATATTTCCCTGCTGCCAGCAGATTTGTTCCAGTTTTTCCTGGAAACGCATCATGGCTAATGTATGGATGGTACCTTCAGGCTGCTTTCCGTCGCGCAGAATCAATTCTTCCGTCAGGCTTTCATTGGATTCGGGGAAAGGTTCTGCCTGGAGTTGCATTTCCGGAAGCAGAAGGTCTTCCGGACGTGTTTCTACCACCATACCCGAGTTGCTCCATTTGGTGCCGCGGTTGCTCGGGCTCATACCGTTGACTACCAGTTGGTGAGGACCACTGGCTGCCGATACGACAAATCCACCGGGGCACATGCAGAAGCTGTACACTCCTCGTCCGTCCACTTGCTGTACGAAACTGTACTCGGCGGCCGGAAGGTACTTTCCTCGTCCGTTTTTATTGTGATATTGTATCTGGTCAATCAGCATGGACGGGTGTTCCAGTCGCACGCCGATGGCAATCCCCTTGGTTTCCAGTTGCACGCCATGGGCATATAACCAGCGATATACATCTCGGGCAGAATGTCCGGTAGCTAAAATAACGGGACCTAAAAAGGTCTTTCCGGTATTTGTTTCAATGCCTTTTACCTTTTGACCTTCTATGAGTATGGATTCCATTCGAGTCTGGAAGTGTACTTCTCCTCCACAGGCAAGAATGGTGTTGCGCATGTTTTCGATGACTCTGGGAAGCTTGTCCGTCCCGATATGCGGATGAGCGTCCGACAAAATGGTAGGACTGGCTCCGTGCTGGCAGAATACATTTAATATTTTTTCTACGCTGCCTCTCTTTTTACTTCGGGTGTAGAGCTTTCCGTCGGAATAAGCTCCGGCTCCACCTTCTCCAAAGCTGTAGTTTGATTCAGCGTCTACCTTGTGCTCCCGGCTGATACGGGCCAGGTCTTCTTTTCGCTCACGTACATTCTTTCCTCGTTCTACCACGATAGGACGAAGGCCTAATTCGATGAGCTTGAGGGCTGCAAACAATCCTCCAGGACCTGCACCCACCACAATAACTGCAGGACGCCCCTCTACATTGGGATAGTCCGTACATACAAATTCTTCTTCAGAAGGTGTTTCGTTGACAAATACACGAATGGTCAGGTTGACATAAATAGTACGTTGACGCGCATCAATGCTTCGTTTCAAAATACGTATGGCAATGGTACGTACGTCCAAACCTTTTTCTCGACTGATGTATTGTTTGAGTGATTGTTCACTGGCTGCCTGTTCGGGCAGAATCCGGAGTTGGTATTCGTGAATCATATTTTTGTAACTTTTTTGCAAAGATAGGATTTCTGTTTTGTTCTTGCAAAAGGAAGTTTATGGGAGATTTTATACTGATTTAAGACTTTAATTCAGGGGAATAGTAAATTTTTCTATATTTGTGGTCGATTTTTCTCAACATTTGTAAGTGGAAAAACGTTATTGAAAGTGATAGTTGAATTTTAGTTAAAATAAAATTATGATGTGTAAGGTAAAAAAAATGTATCCATTATGGGGCTTTTTGTTGTCGTTCCCATTATGGACAGTGTCATGTGTGGATAACAAGTACGATTTAGACAAAGACATTGATATGACAATTAACGTCGGGGGAGAACATCTTACGATTCCTGCTGGTAGTTCAGATACTGCCTACTTGAGTAAGATTATTGAAGTAGAAGAAGGAGATATTCTTCAACCTGATGCTGCTACTCGTGTATACCATCTGACGAAAAAGGATGTGATTAATGTGGAGCCTACTATGGTGAAGGAGGTGACGATTAGTAGTGCGAATACTGATTTGACAAAAGAATTAGTCGGAGCAGGTAGCAGTGCTTCTGCAAGTATAACTACGGATTTGGAGGAAGAAAATAACTTGACAGCAGAAGCAAGTGATATAGATGAGGCTTTAATCGAATTAGGTGCTTTAGGAGCTAAAACACCTACGAGTTTAACTTTGGCATTTGACTTCTTAAATACTGGGAACTTAACATTTGGCTCTGTAACTGCTAAAAATCTAGAAATTCAACTTCCAGATTTTTTGATGTTTGAAAAAGGAGAAGTAGAAGAAGGTAATAAACTTATTTTGAATGATGAGGAACTGAAAAACGCGCAGAAGGTATTGCATGTAATCGGTTATGAGTTTGGAGGAAAAGCAGGGGAAGGAGAAAAACCAGACGAAAATAGAACCATAACAATTGACGGAAAAGTTACGATGAAAGGACAGGTTGTGACTTCGGGTATTGGTGGTTCTGGTAGTTTGACTATGACTATGCATGTCACTTTGGGAGAAATGACTGCAAATAGTGTTACCGGAGTCATTCAGCCTAATATTAAAGCGGAAACTACTAATATAGAATTGAATGATCTGCCTGATTTCTTAAAAGATGAGGAAACTCGTCTGGATATTACCAATCCGGTAATCTTGCTGATTGCTGAAAATCCATTGGCAACTCCGGTGGAAATTGATGCGGTATTGACTCCAATGAAAAATAATACTCAGATTGAGGGTAAAGAAGTTAAAATAGGAGAGAGGTATGATAAACCTATAGAACTAGCTCCGAATAAAAAGAATGTGATTGCTCTTTCTCGTACCGGTGAATGTACAATTGAGGGAGTGACGAGTAACGTGAAAGTAGAAGACATAAACAATCTGCTGGAAACAATCCCGGATGACATTGAGGTGGACTTACAGCCAGTTGTTCGTAATGAAGATTATTATACTGCAAAATTGGGCTGGTCTTACGAAATGCCGTCAAGTTATGAAGTGGATGTGCCGTTGAGTTTTGAGCAGAACTTAAATATCGTCTACAATGATTCCGTTCAAGATTTGAATAAAGACCTGAATGATTTGGATAAGGTAAGTCTGAAAAAAGCCAATGTTCTTTTAACAGTAGATAATGCCATACCATTGAAATTGCAGTTAAAACCAGAAAACGTGTTGATTAAAGATGTGTATGGCAACGAACTGAGTGCGGTGAAGAAGACAATAGAAGAGGATAAACAGTATGTTACAGAAAGTACAGATGGAGAAAAGCCGGTGACCAGCGAGCTGGTTTTGAGTCTGACTTCGGAGGATACGTCGTTCTTGTCGAAGATTGATCGTATTTGTTTTAAACTGACAGCTGTTCCGGGAAGTGCTACTGGTATACCTTTGAAAGATACGCAATGGCTGAAGGTAACAAGTATCAAACTGTCTGTACCGGGTGGGGTAAATGTGGATTTGAATTAATAACGAACGGGAAAAAATGAAACAAATGAAGAAAAATATATTGTGTACGGTACTGTCCGGATTGGCTGTTTTTGCGTTTGTGGGAGAAGCAGTTGCACAACCTCAGATTAATCGTTCTGCCTACTTTTTGGGAGGTGCTACCTATCGTCATGAACTGAACCCTGCATTTATGGGAGAAAGAGGATACGTGAGCATGCCCGGGTTGGGTAATTTGTCGGTAGGAGCTCAAGGAACTGCAGGTGTAGGTGATTTTCTGTTTGTAAAGTCCAATGGTGACTTGATGACCTTCATGCACGAGGAAGTGAGCAGAAAAGACTTCTTGAATGGTTTGCCTAACCGGTTGAAAATGGGATTCAATGTCAATGAGAATATTTTGTCCTCCGGATTTTATGCATGGGGAGGTTTTAATACGATAGGACTTTCTATTAAAAGTAACACCAATCTGTCGGCTCCTGACCAGTTGTTTAAGTTTATGAAGAATGGAGTGGATGCCCCGGAAGGAACGCGTTACACAGTTAACGATTTGAGCATTCTTTCGACGAATTATGCAGAACTGGCATTGGGACATGCCCGTCAGATAAACGATCAGTGGACAGTAGGTGCTAAAATGAAGTTCCTGGTGGGACTTGCCAAGGCTACAGTAAAGATTGACCGACTGGATATTGAGGCGACTCCGGATGCCTGGAAAATCACTCCGTCGGGTGCACAAGCCTATCTTTCTGCCAAAGGTTTGGTCGTGCCGACTCGTGGAGAAACAGGTAATTATGATGAAAGTGATTATGAACTCGATGCCAATGGTAACCGCACTGATAAACTGAAACCGGGTTCTGAGCAGTTGATTTCGTATGATGATGTGGATTTTGATGATAACAATATCGGGCCTACAGGCTTTGGTATGGCATTTGATTTCGGTGCGACTTATCGCTTGAACGATGAGTGGACATTCTCTGCTGCATTGCTTGATTTGGGATTCATCCGTTGGAAAAATACGGTCAAAGCTACCATGAACAATAGCTTTGAATTTGATGGATTTAATGAAATTCCGGTGAAATCTGACTTGGGAGATAATGATCCTAATTCAATTGATAACCAAAGCGACCGTATCGTAGATGACTTGGAACAGATGGCTAAGTTTACAAAAGAGGGAGAGGGCCTGAAACGTACTACAGCTTTGGCGGCTACATTGAACCTCGGTGCGGAATATACATTGCCTGCTTATGACCGTTTGAAGTTTGGCTTCTTGTCTTCTTCTCGTTTTCAGGGACGTCACTCTTGGACGGAAGCACGTGTTTCTGCCAATGTGTCTCCTCTGACCTGGTTTGAGGCTTCAGTGAACTATGCCCTTTCTAACTTTGGTTCTACGGGAGGATTGATGTTGAATTTTCACCCGAGAGGTTTCAACTTCTTTGTGGCAGCAGATGTGCCGTTGTGTAAATACACTCCGAAATATTATGCGCCGCTTAACCGCTTCTCGGCTAATATTAATTTAGGAATCAACTTTACTTTTGGTCCGAAGTATAAGACAAAACACCGTTGTGTAGAAGTTCAGTCATTATAATTTTTAAATAAGTAAATATGAGAAAAATAGCATATATATTGTCGTTTGTCATGTTGCCGCTGGTTGCCATGGCAGGTGATATAAAGTATACGCGTCCGGTATTGACGTTAAAAAACGACACGCTGACTGTTGAGTTTTCCATGAGTGTGGAAGAGGTGCGTGTGAATAGTGAGCAGACGTATGCCTTTACTCCTGTGTTGCGTGAAGGAAAAAACTATTACGCCATGCCTCCGGTAGTGGTAACTGGTAAGAACGGTGATTATAAAATGCGCCGTCAGGAGCGGAAAATGGCTCGTCGTTTCGGGTTTGACAATCCTTTTGTTGTGATTCACGGACGTCAGGAAAATCGGGAAGATGTGGTTCGTTACAAGACTTCTGTTCCTTATCAGGCATGGATGGACCATGCTTCCATGATTCTGTTGCAGGGAGGAAAAGAATGCTGTGAGGTGGATTTGCTGGATATTACGGTAATTGAACCGGATGTAGCTGTGGAAACTCCGGCTCTGCCTGTAGAGTTTGAGGTGTGTGATCCTTGCAAGGAAATGGTTTCTTTCCTGACTCCGAAAGAAGAACCGTTGAAGGTACGTTCTGAACAGAGTACGTTGTATATTGAATTTCCGGTAGGGAAAACGGCCTTTGATGCGAATTATAAAAATAATCGTAGCGAATTGCAGAAGATGAAAGAGATTTTGGATCCGTTGGAAGATGGAGATTTGGTGGCGTTTAAGTCAATCAATGTGTGTGGATATTCTTCACCGGATGGTTCGGTTCGTACGAATGACCGGGTGGCCACGCAACGTGCGGAATCGTTTGCACTGAACCTGAAAGGCGGATATAATTTCCCGAAGGATGTGTTGCATGTGACTTCTGCGGGTGAGGATTGGGAGACTTTGGTAAAAATGCTGGAAGAAGATCAACCTGCTTATGCGGAAAAGGCTTTGGCTGTAATTCAGAAATATGACAATCTGGATGTACGTGAAGCCCGATTGAAATCTACACTGGGCATGGCTACTTATCGTACGATGATGAACCAGTATTATCCTCGTCTGCGTCGTTTGAGTGTATCGGTAGATTACGAAGTGAGAGAAGTCTTGAACTCAGAAGCTGCTCGCCTGATTTATACCAATCCGAAACTGTTGAGTTTGCAGGAAATGTATCGTGTGGCAGGTATGTATCAGCCGGGAACAAAGGAATATAAAGAAGTGTATGAGATTGCAGCCAACACTTATCCGGAAGATGTGACTGCTAACATCAATGCGGCTTCTGCCAATATTATTAGCGGTGACTTTAAAAAGGCTGCGACGTATATGGAAAAGGTGAAAGATGACTCACGTGCTTTCAATAACTTGGGTGTGTTGGCCTGGTTGGCTGGAGATACGGAAGCAGCTAAAGAATGGTTCCAGAAAGCTGCAAGTGTAGAACCTGAAAAGGCAAATGCAAACTTGGAAAAAATGGTTCCTTATGAAAATGCCGTTCAGAAATAACGGATGTTGAGATAGGATACTGAATAAAAATGCCTGTGCGCATGGAGAACACTTCAAAGCGCACAGGCGTTTTTTTATGGTGTGAAGAGGGTTATCCAAATAATTCCCGGAAGGCCTCTTCCACTTTTCTTACGGGGATGAGCTCGATTTTTATTTTCTTCCGGTCAATGCCGGACAGGTTGTGCTTAGGAATCAGCATCCGTTGGAATCCGAGCTTTTCGGCCTCACTGATACGTTGTTCGATGCGGTTGACCGGACGGATTTCTCCGCTCAGGCCTACTTCTCCTGCCATACATACGCCTGCTTCAATTTCTGCATCCATGTTGCTGGAAAGAATGGCACTGATAACTGCCAAATCTATGGCGGGGTCGTTGACTTTCAGCCCTCCGGCAATGTTCAGGAACACGTCTTTTTGAGCCAGCTTGAATCCGACACGTTTTTCAAGTACAGCCAGCAGCATGTTCATACGGCGCAAGTCGAATCCGGTGGCGGAACGCTGTGGCATTCCGTATGCGGCTGTGCTGACCAATGCCTGTACTTCTATCAGGAAGGGGCGTACACCTTCCACGGCACCGGCGATGGCGACACCGCTCATGCCTTCGTGGTCTTGGGTAAGCAACAGTTCGGAGGGATTGCTCACCTGCCGTAGTCCGTCCTGGCGCATTTCGTAGATTCCCAGTTCAGCCGTACTACCGAATCGGTTCTTGATGCTGCGCAAGATGCGGTACATGTAGTGCTGGTCTCCTTCGAATTGCAATACGGTATCGACGATGTGCTCCAATACCTTCGGTCCGGCAATGCTTCCTTCCTTGTTGATATGTCCGATGAGGATAACCGGTGTGCCGGTTTCTTTGGCAAACTTTAAAAGGGAGGCAGTACATTCTCTTACCTGCACGATACTGCCGGGAGAAGAATCAATATTCTCGGTAGAAATCGTCTGAATGGAGTCGATGATGACCAAATCGGGAGCCACATTCTTTATATGGGTAAAAATCTGTTCCAACGAGGTTTCACAGGCTATCAGCAGATTGTCATTTTCCGGGTGCGGAATGCGGACAGCCCGAAGTTTGAGCTGGCGGGCACTTTCTTCACCGGATACGTAGAGAATTCTTTTGTGGGTAAGCCGCAACACCGTCTGGAGTATCAGAGTCGATTTTCCGATGCCCGGTTCTCCTCCAATCAGGGTGAGTGAACCTTGCACCAGTCCCCCTCCCAATACACGGTTCAGCTCTTCGTCGAGCATGTCCATGCGTTGCTCTTCATTCGATTCTATTTCGGTCAAACGTTGAGGTTTGGAGCGCACGGATTCAATTCCGTGTGCCACGTGCTTGGCTACAGGAGCTTCCTTGCGCACCACTTCTTCCACAAATGTATTCCATTGTCCGCAGGAGGGACATTTCCCAGCCCATTTAGGAGATTCTTGTCCGCAGTTTGTGCAGACATAGACCGTTTTTTCTTTTGCCATATTTGTTACACTAATTCTTTACAAAGGTACGAAATCTTATGCTTATTCTCTATACTGGCAAAAAAATATCATTTATTTATTTGTTTGTAGAAAAATGTTGCTATATTTGCCAACGGAAAAACAATAATCTATGACTGTACACTGTCTTCATATCATCTTGTTGAACGGGCATGGGTATATGCCTTTCATTACATCTACCACAGGGATGACCCCTAGGGGGTGAGGATAGTATGTTTGGTGTTTCTACGTGATACACGTCTGCGGATGCAGACATTTCAATTATTTTATTCAATTAAGATTTATTTTAATTCATTGTTTCTGTTTGCGCCGTAGTGTAAGGCCTTACGGAGATATACCGGGACTATTGGGTTTCGGACTAAAAATTAATGGTAACCTATGAAAGTATTGAAATTCGGCGGAACATCCGTAGGTTCTGTCAATAGCATGTTAAGTGTCAAGCGTATAGTAGAGGGTATAGATGACAAAGTAATTGTAGTCGTTTCTGCATTAGGGGGAATTACCGATAAACTGATTTGTACTTCGAAAATGGCCGCTTCGGGCGATGACGCTTATGAGAAGGAAATGAAGGAAATCGTGAACCGTCACATTGAAATGGTGTACACTGTGATTCCGGCAGGACGGGGAAGAGAGTTGCTTCTGGATCTGGTAAACGAACTGTTGAGCGAATTGAAGGATATTTTTCAGGGTATTTATTTGATTCGTGACCTTTCTCCGAAAACTTCTGCTACGATTGTGAGCTATGGGGAACGTCTTTCTTCCATCATTGTGGCTACTCTTATCGAGGGAGCAGTGTGGTTCGATTCCCGTACTTTCATTAAGACCGAAAAGAAACATAATAAGCATATTCTTGATTCAGAGCTGACGAACCGGCTGGTGCGTGAGACTTTCAGTGAAATACCGAAGGTTTCTCTGGTGCCGGGATTTATTTCTACCGATAAGAACACGGGAGAAGTAACCAACTTGGGAAGAGGTGGATCTGACTATACAGCCTCTATTATTGCGGCAGCTTTGGATGCGGATATTCTGGAAATCTGGACGGATGTGGATGGCTTCATGACAGCCGACCCGCGTGTCATCAGCACGGCTTATCCTATTACGGAGTTGAGTTATGTGGAGGCGATGGAGCTGTGTAACTTTGGTGCGAAAGTGGTGTATCCGCCTACGATTTATCCGGTGTGCCATAAGAATATTCCGATTCTGATAAAGAATACGTTCAATCCGGAGGCTCCGGGTACCATTGTGAAGCAGGAAGCCGACCATTCTTCGAAACCTATCAAGGGTATTTCGTCTATTAATGATACCTGTTTGATTACTATGACCGGTTTGGGCATGGTGGGAGTCATTGGCGTGAACCATCGTATCTTCAAGACGTTGGCCGAAAATGGTATCAGTGTCTTTTTGGTTTCGCAGGCTTCTTCTGAGAACTCAACCTCTATCGGTGTGAGAAATGAGGATGCGGAACTGGCATGTGAGGTGCTGAATGAGGAGTTTGCCAAAGAAATTGAAATGGGCGAAATCTCACCGATGAAAGCGGAAGGTGGTCTGGCCACCGTGGCGATTGTGGGTGAGAACATGAAGCATACTCCTGGTATTGCCGGAAAATTGTTTGGTACGCTCGGACGTAACGGTATCAATGTCATCGCTTGTGCGCAGGGTGCTTCTGAGACAAATATTTCTTTCGTCGTGGAAGGTGCTTCCTTGCGTAAGACATTGAATGTGATTCATGATTCATTTTTCTTGTCAGAATATCAGGTGTTGAACCTGTTTATCTGTGGTACGGGAACAGTGGGTGCCAGCTTGATTGAACAGATTCATGGCCAGCAGGAAAAACTGAAACAGGAACGCGGGTTGAAACTGCATGTGGTGGGTATTGCCAACGGCCACAAGGCCTTGTTTACGCGTGCCGGAATTGATTTGGAACATTTCAGAGAAGAACTGGATGAAAAAGGTATTCCTTCCTGTCCCCAGACACTTCGTGATGAGATTGTGGGAATGAATATCTTCAATTCGGTGTTTGTGGATTGTACAGCCAGTCCCGATATTGCGGCACTGTATAAAGATTTGCTGAGTCACAATGTCTCGGTGGTGGCAGCAAACAAGATTGCCGCTTCTTCTGAATACGACATTTATGCGGAACTGAAAAGAATTGCTCGCCAGCGTGGAGTGAAGTATTTGTTTGAAACGAACGTAGGAGCCGGTCTTCCGGTAATCAATACCATCAATGACCTGATAAACAGTGGTGACAAGATTCTGAAGATTGAAGCAGTGGTGAGCGGCACGTTGAATTATATTTTCAACCGTATCAGTGCGACAATTCCTCTGAGTGAAACCATCCGTCAGGCGAAGGAAGAAGGTTATTCAGAACCGGACCCGAGAATTGACCTGAGCGGAAAGGATGTAATCCGGAAACTGGTGATTCTGGCTCGTGAGGCAGGTTACCGTTTGAATCAGGAAGATGTGGAAGCAGATTTGTTTATTCCTGACAGCTATTTTGAAGGTACATTGGATGATTTCTGGAGAAGGATTCCACAATTAGATAAAGAATTTGAAGAACGTCGCAAGAGACTGGAAAGCGAGGACAAGCGCTGGCGTTTTGTGGCAAGCCTGGAAGATGGACACGGCAAGGTGTCTTTGCAGGAAGTAGACCGCAACCATCCGTTCTATAACCTGGCTGGCAGCAACAATATTATCTTGCTGACCACAGAGCGCTACAATGAATATCCGATGCTGATTCAGGGATACGGTGCCGGTGCAAGTGTGACTGCTGCCGGTGTATTTGCGGATATAATGAGTATTGCCAATATTTAAACCAAACAAAAATGAAACATGTGATTATCTTAGGTGACGGTATGGCCGATTGGGCTGTACCTTCCTTAGGCGACAAAACTTTACTGCAGTATGCACATACGCCATATATGGATAAACTGGCAAGTATGGGGCGTATGGGCGTATTGAAGACGGTGGCCGACGGCTTCCATCCAGGAAGTGAGGTGGCCAATATGTCTGTGATGGGCTATGATTTACCTAAGGTGTATGAAGGTCGTGGAGTACTGGAAGCTGCCAGTATTGGTGTAGACCTTCAGGATGGGGACATGGCTATGCGTTGTAACATTGTCTGTGTGGAAGGAGAAACGCTGAAAAATCATTCTGCCGGACATATTTCTACGGAGGAGGCCGATGAACTGATTCGCTTTTTGGATGAAAAATTAGGTTCCGACCGCATTCATTTTTACACAGGAGTGCAATATCGTCATTTATTGGTGATTAAGGGAGGAGATAAGCGCTTGGCTTGTGTGCCTCCGCATGACATTCCTTTGCAGCCTTTCCGTCCTAATCTGGTGAAGGCACTCTGTCCTGAGGCACAAGAAACAGCCGATTTGTTGAATGCACTGATTCTGAAATCACAAGAGTTGTTGGCTACGCATCCTGTCAACTTGAAACGAGTGGCGGAAGGGAAGGATCCGGCCAATAGTATCTGGCCCTGGAGTCCGGGATATCGCCCGCAAATGGAGCCTTTGTCAGAGAAATATCCGTCTATCCGAAAAGGAGCCGTGATTACGGCTGTCGATTTGATTCGGGGTATCGGCCGTTATGCAGGTTTGCGCTGTATTGATGTGGAAGGGGCTACCGGATTGTATAACACCAACTATGAAGGGAAGGCCCAGGCTGCCATTGAAGCGCTGAAAACAGATGATTTTGTGTATCTGCATGTGGAAGCCAGCGATGAGGCGGGTCACGAAGGAGATGTTCCGTTGAAACTGAAAACCATTGAAGACTTGGACAGCCGTATTGTCGGTCCGGTTTATGAAGTGGTAAAACAATGGGACGAGCCGGTGGCCATTGCGGTATTGCCCGACCATCCTACTCCTTGTGAGTTGAGAACGCATACCAGTGAACCGATTCCCTTCCTGATATATTATCCGGGTATTGAGCCAGATGCCGTGCAGACTTATGATGAAATCAGCTGCAAGGAAGGAGGATATGGCCTGATGGAGAAAGATGAGTTTATGAACCTATTTATGAATATTCAGTAACAGATAGCAATATGAAGTATTACAGTACAAACGGAAAAGCATTAGACGCGACATTGGAAGAAGCTGTGGTAAGAGGACTGGCTTCAGATAAGGGTTTATATATGCCCCGTCAGATTAAACCCTTGCCACAATCGTTCTATGACGAGATTGAGACACTTTCTTTTCCAGAAATAGCTTATAAAGTAGCAGATGCGTTTTTTGGAGAAGATGTACCGGCCGAAACTTTGAAACAGATTGTGTATGACACATTGAACTTTGATGTACCGGCAGTAAAAGTAAAAGACAATATTTATTCTTTGGAGCTGTTCCACGGGCCTACATTGGCTTTTAAAGATGTAGGTGGTCGTTTTATGGCTCGCCTGTTGGGATACTTTATCCGTAAGGAAGGAAAGAAGCAGGTTAATGTGCTGGTAGCTACCTCCGGAGATACGGGAAGTGCGGTGGCAAATGGTTTCCTGGGAGTGGAAGGCATTCATGTGTATGTGCTTTACCCGAAAGGAAAGGTCAGTGAGATTCAGGAAAAACAATTCACTACCTTGGGACGTAACATCACAGCGGTCGAAGTGGACGGTACATTCGATGACTGTCAGGCGTTGGTGAAGAATGCGTTCATGGATAAAGACTTGAACGAGTACATGCAGCTGACATCTGCTAACTCTATCAATGTGGCCCGTTTCCTGCCGCAGGCCTTTTATTATTTCTATGCCTATGCGCAGATGAAAAAAATCGGTAAGGCCGATAACCTGGTGGTTTGTGTGCCGAGCGGTAACTTCGGAAATATTACAGCCGGATTGTTTGGCAAGCGTATGGGACTTCCGGTGAAACGCTTTATTGCCGCTAATAATCGTAACGATATATTCTATCAATACCTGAAGACAGGAGAGTATTGTCCGCGTCCGTCGGTGGCTACTATTGCTAATGCCATGGATGTAGGCGACCCCAGTAATTTTGCTCGTGTTTTGGATTTGTACGAAGGTAGTCACGATGCCATTGCTTCTGAAATCAGCGGCGAAACCTATACCGATGAGCAGATACGTGAAACGGTGCAGAAGGTTTATGAAGAAACGGGTTATCTGCTCGATCCTCACGGTGCATGCGGATACCGTGCGTTGGCAGAGGAACTGAAAGAAGGGGAAGTCGGTTTGTTCCTTGAAACAGCTCATCCGGCAAAATTCCTGCAAACAGTAGAAAGTATCATTGGAGTGGAAGTAAAAATACCGGAAAAACTTCAGGCATTCATGAAAGGTACCAAACAGAGTGTACCGATGTCGAAAGACTTTGCGGCATTTAAAGCTTACTTGATGAAACAATAGTCCTTCTCAGATACACGAGTACAAAGTGTCTACTGTTCCAGTTTATAAAAAGAAAAAACGTCTAGTTATATCAGGAAAAGTCAAAGTTCTCAGTACTTCTTAGGCAGTACTATAATAACGTGAGTTCGATATAAAATCAAAAGATAGTAAGTTGCCCGTCATTGATAAAATTAACATCAATGGCGGGTTTCTTCTCAAAGAAACAGTATGCTGCAATAGCCGACAAAGAGTTAGCAATGAAATTGTTGAAGGAACGGTGTCTGGAGTGTTCTATCTGTGCTATGTTCTTCAATTCATCATTGACAGTTTCAATCAAAGCTCTTTTTCTAAGCAGAATTTTGTCGGCTATACTCATTAGGGAATTCTTCATGTTATTTTTAACTTTAGTAACAAGCTGTATGCCGTTAAGAAAAAGGTTTTCGAATAGAGCCTGACCGATATATCCCTTGTCTGCACATAGTTTTCCTTTGATGTTTTCCAGGAACTTTCCTCTTTTCAACGGTTCCCGATCATCCACATTCCCGGGAGTAAACATGAAATTGAGGATTTCACCTTTGTCATTAATAATCAGATGAATTTTAAATCCGAAAAACCATCCCATAGAACATTTTCCACGTTCGGCAAGTCCTTCGAATGTCTTATGAATCAATATCCTCTGATTACGGCA
>PPYE01501663.1_pt1 | contig 69641 bp, 66 predicted proteins | sample 1559881 | NCBI WGS metagenome assembly PPYE01 (sample SAMN08240022, study PRJNA423297) | Human gut metagenome, whole genome shotgun sequencing project. | reverse complement strand
ACACGGGAGTAGCTCAGTTGGTAGAGCACCGGTCTCCAAAACCGGGTGTCGGGAGTTCGAGCCTCTCCTCCCGTGCAGATGAAAAATCCACTTAAATAATGTATTTAAGTGGATTTTTTCTTTAGAATTTAATATTCAGTGTTACTTCTTTATCTCCCGCCAACCAGTCCGGCCCGTCTTCTACAAGACGTATTGCTTCTTTATCAGCAGAAGCACATAGACTATTCTTTATTTTTATATTCACCGGGCGACCCTTTTTATCCACACGGAAAGTCAGTACTACTTCCCCTTTTACCTTTGCGCATTCTTCATCTGTTGGACGGATCCTATTCTTTTTCAGGTACTTCTTATATGCTTTGAAACCTATCACAGGAACAGGCTCCGGCATGGTCAATGGCTCAACGCGTACTACCGAACCTGTAAGATCCTTTTTCCTTTCAGTACCATAGCCCACTACCACTACTTCGTTTAATGCCTCTTTGCTCTCATTCATGGCAATCAACATTTCTTTGCCGGTATCTGCAGGAAGAGTTATCGGTTCATAGCCGATATAGTTGACCGCAATCTCTTTGTTTCCGTCTGTATCTAATGTAAAGTTTCCATTTACATCCGAAACCGTACCCTTAACGGTTCCTTTTACAAGAATATTAGCTCCCATAAGAGGTTCTCCGTTTTCATCAGTCACACGTCCTTTTATCCCACCGACCTTTAGGCCTTCTACCCTATCCTGCAACTTCCGGGCAAGATTATTATCGCCTGCAGCGATTGTAGTATCAGCCAGTTTTAATTCTTCTGAAAGGGCCACACTCATCTCTACTTCTGCCGCAGATTGCTCTTTCACTTCGGGAGCAATGGTTTTGGTAGTAACAGCTGGTTTCACTTTTCGTTCCTGACTGATGAGTGGTCTCATCGAATCCTTTTTCAGTGTCTTCGCCAACTTCACTTCTGCCTCAGCAGGTATCTGTGAAGGCGTTTGCAAAATAGTATCCCGTTGCAATTGTTCCAGAGCCATAAGAGTTTCTTCCGGTAATTTATCTTTTTGGAACAGAAAATAACCACCCAAACAAACACCTAACAGGAGACTGGCAGCCACACTCCAGGCAAAAGCATGATTCTGCTTCCTTTTCACCCTCATCGTAATCCGGCGACGAAGTAACTCTATCTGTTGCTCCTGACTTTCCCCTGCGCCGTCGTAACCATCCATAGCGTCGGCAAGAAAAGGATCGCGCATCGCTTTCTTTTGCAGGCGATGAGCTTCCCGCCCTTTACGGGTTCCTCGTATGTAGTCTAATAGCTTCATTGGGTCTGGTTCTTTATACAAATCTTTAAATTACGTTTTCCATTCTGGATATGGCTTTTCACGTTATTCAGTGTAAAGCCTGTTTGCTCTACAATATCGGCATAAGACATTTCTTCCATAAAAAAATGCATGATGCTGATACGCTGAAATTCGGGAAGCTTTTCAAGACAATGCTTCAGGGCATTTAGTTGTTCTTCCGAAGTATCTTCTTCAGATAAAAGATGCAGAAATTCATCAGATTCCACAAGGTTAATCGTATAATCGAGAGGAATTTCTTTATTTTCTTCTCTCAGTATTTGTAGACAGTGGTTCTTTGCTACCCGATATAGCCAGGGTTTGAAAACCTTTATTTCATAATGGGGTACTTTAGGAAGCAGATCTTCAAAAAGTTGCATTACTGCATCCTGTGCACGTGCTTCGTCGGTCAGATACTTGAGACAAAGACCATATAATAACGGAATATATCGGTTGTAAAGTTCACCAAAATATTCTGTTTTACCAGACGTGGCGTACTGATGTAATAGCTCTTCGTCGGTCAGTTTTAATATGTTCTTTTTAAAAAACAGGACTTCTTTTTGGGCAAAGTTAAAAAAAATAAGTAAACGTAGGGATATATGGAAGGATTAAGTAATCAATCCACCACAGAGCACACTGAGTAATTACATAGTTCATTTTAAACAATTAAGCCCCTGCATTCTCTGCAGTGAAATACAAAAAAAGGCTACCGAAATATCCGATAGCCTTCTTTCCCTGTTCGTTATCCTTTTACCAAACAATCACCTTTTCTGTTATTGTTTCATTAGCTAATGTAATCTTTACAAGATAAATCCCCTTCGGCAGATTTACAGTTGTATTATTCAATGATACTGATTCTGAATATACATTACCTCCATCCATGGAATAAACATTGATTATACCGTTCAGATCACTGGCAGCAGTAATACGGATGGCGTCTCCCTCGCTCATAACCTTTACAGAGGCCTTCTCCGGTTCGTTTGTTATTCCGGTTCCTGCACCATAAATAGCAAATGGGCCACCTACTTTAGCATTATCAACCGCTTGTACTCCCCATGTATACTCGCCAGTCAGTCCTGTTACCTTATATAACACTCTCTTGCTGATTAATCCGGAAACTTCGGCTACTTTCAACCGTCCGGTAGTAATATCAGCCGGAATTGTCATTCTGATAACATCTCCCTGTTTGATATACAAATTATATTTCAAAGCACTGGCCGGAGTTACATCATCAGCCGGGGCATCCCATGAGAACATTACAATGCCATTGGATCCCGACACTGCTTTCAAATTGGTAGGTGCACCGGGAGCCTTATTTGCAGTAATTCCTTCGCCTAAATTATTCTTCATCAGGCGGGTATGTGATCCTCCCGCATCGCCATAACCCACAAGAAATGCATCCAAATTACCATCATTGTCAAAATCTACCAGATTGGCTGTTCCACCCCTCTGTGCTTTTGCACCAGCATACACTAACGGAGAAGCAGTAAACATAGGAGCATCCAGTTTGCCTCCATTGTTCAAATAAACCATATCAGTCTCCTCTGTAGCATTCATATACAGGATATCGCTAAAACCGTCATTGTTAACATCGCCTGCATCGACTGAAAGTGCCTGTCTGCTATTTGGCAACCCCGTTGTAGCAGCACCATATTTGGTAAATCCTCCTACTGAATTGATATACACGTCACCGCGCCAGTTCCAGCTCACCGCTTCGTCCCATCTAACTCCGGGAACCATAAAATCCTGTTTTCCATCATTGTTATAATCAATCCAGACAGGATTGCCTTCTTCTATACCTTCAAATTCAATGGGTTCGGCAAAAGTTCCGTCACCATTGTTTTTGTAGACTGCACCATTATAACTGCCATGATAACCATAGTCGGCATCATACTTGTCAACGTCAATTCCTTCACCCGAAACAATCAGATCCAAGAATCCATCACCATCATAGTCAGCCCAGGCAGCCCCACCACCAGATAACTGAACAAAGGGTTTAGCCGTACTGCCACCCATTTTATTTTTTTACCGGCTTGTCAATACGTTCAAAATTCTCCCCATTTACATTTCTGTATAAGTATGAGATTCCGGTATTCTTGTCACCTTCGCTTGTACGCCCCTGAATATAAAGATCCGTCCAGCCATCACCGTCATAATCAGCAGCTACTACATATCGGTTAGAACGATTTTCCTTTCCGTTATTAATCAAAGGGAATAGCCCTGTAAATACCTCTTCAAAACCGGCATCTCCTCCTTTATTTTTCCATAAACCAGCATAGTATTCTCCATTACTTTTCTTTCCGGCCAGAAACAAATCCAGATTTCCATCATTATTATAGTCGAACCAGGTGGCACTGGATGTCCTCAAACCCGGGAAATTATGCGCAACTTGCTCAAATTGCTTTCCGTCTTTATTTTTATAAAGTAATGTTTGCTCTCCTTGTGAAGTAACACCGGCTATAATCACATCCAGAAAACCATCGTTGTTATAATCTCCCCAGGCAGCAGCAGCTTCATACGCCATAGGAATACTCTCTGTTCCACCGTCTACTACAACAGGATTAATGATCTCAGAAAATGAAGCATGTTTCACCTGAGCAAAAGCAGAGGTACAGGCAAGTCCGACCAACGCACATGTGCATCTAAAAATTTCTACGTTTTTCATAATACATTTGTTTTTCATTAATAGATAAAAGTTGTCGAGGCCAATGTAGCTTCTGTCTTCACAGAAACTACATATACTCCTCTATTGAAGCCCGAAAGATCTATCTGCTCAGAATAAGAACCATCCTTAAAATTCTTCGCAAATAAAACCTGTCCGGAGATATTGTTTATTTTCACTGCCTCAATTATTTTCTTTGTCTTTACATGAAGCGTATCGGACTCTTTCTCTACATACACAGTGAGAGGATTCTCCTGATTGACCTTTGCAATACCCGAACCGGAGGAATGGAGCAAGCGAATGGCAAAACCGCCTCCTTTGGCCATGTTGATAGAAAGTTTAGTATCTTTAGTGATTTCCATCTTTTCACAAACATACTCTTTGGGCTGTTCACCCGATGCAGGAGCATCCTTAAAGATGTCAGCCTGATAAGAGGCACCAGCTTCCAGAAAACTGAAATCAATTTCTACCGTTCTTGGAGTCCAATCGGTCATACCACCTACATACCAGTCTTTTCCCTTTTGTTTAGCCATCAGAATATAATCTCCCAATTTGGCATCCAATGGTACTGTTTTATCCCAGATTGTAGGAACTGTTGACAAGAAACTAAGTATATCCGGATATTTATTGTATTCTGTTGGAGAGTCACATAAGTATCCCACCCACTGGTCATAGATGACATACATTGACAGTTCGTGAGCTCTGGTGCCCATACTCATTGGTGGAGTGTTGTCCTTGTCAATGGGTTTGAACTCCTCCTGAGTTACATTTCTCATAGACCCCGGAGTATAATCTTCGGGACCAGCCAATGAACGTATAAAAGGAAATTGTGTATGATATTCAGGCGTCAGAGTGCTTTCCCAGAAATTACACTCAGCACCACGGACAGCCTCAAAATTCAGGATGTTGGGATAAGTACGATTGATACCGGTTGGAACCGGACAACCATGGAACAGGGCAACCATTTGATTGTCTGCCAGACGTTGTGCAAACTCCCGTCCCCAACGCATAGCAATCTGATCACTGTGTTCAAAGAAATCGATCTTTGCTCCGGAAACACCATAGTCTTTCATCTTCTTAATCCAGTCCTGCGGATTCTCTCTAACACAACTTGCCCATGTCCAAACCAAAATTTTCACATTCTTCTGTTTTGCATAAAGGCATAATGTACGTATATAATCTTCAGACCAACCGGCATCAAGTGTCATATATTCAATACCATGCTGAGAAGCCCAATCAACATAATATTTATATAATTGAAAAGACAGATTCTTATTTCCTGATGGAAAATCGACTCCTTCTAAAACGGCTTTGTGCCACCATTCCCAAGCACTTTTACCCGGCTGTATCCAAGAAGTATCCGTCAAACGGCAAGGTTCTGCCAACATATACACCAATTCATTATTAAGCAGAGATTTGTCATCATCAGAAACAATAATAACTCGCCAGGGGAATGTGCGGCTCCCTTCTGTTTTTGCAATATAGTTTTCTCTTGAAATAACCAGATGATTAGAATACCAGTAGCTGGAATTTGAAGGATCAGAATCCATAACCTCTTTAGGGTATTGAGCCCACTTTCCACGCATGGAATTCACGCCGTTTTGCTCCATATACAATCCCGGATAATCATATGTATCAGATTCCGTTACAACAATCTTGTAAGGAGTATCAGGATACGAAAACAGTACGGGAGAAACAGAAAAACGATTGTTAGTGATATCAGTCGGTGCATTATAAGTTTTATAGAGCCGTTCAAAGTTTCTATATCCCTGATGAATCTGGTGTACTTTCCCCTGCTGGTCTTTTTCTCCGGAATAATTAGTATCACACTCCGGGAAATAGATTGTCGGGGTTGAAGTAAAATTGAACACAGCATCTTCACTATTGATAATAATCTCTCCGTCCAGACGGGTGATAAAACGATACGCTATTCCCTCATCGTAAGCCCTCACCAAAAGGTCATAGTTTTCATTAAATGATATTAACAGCTCATTATAAGCCTCTCTCAGAGTTTTATTTTTTCCGGCTACAACATCAATTGTTTGATCCACATGATTGGTCGTTGTACTTTTTACCGTTCCTCCTCCCACAATTGTCCCGTTAGAAAGATTCAATCCTATGGATGAGGGAGCGATCAACTGCTTATCGCCATGCCATACCTCATAGGTCGTACCATTGTCTACCCGTAGCTTTATTTTCAACGTGCCGTTAGGCGAAGTCGTTTCATATTCTTCCGCCTGCACACCGAAGGTGCATAAGAACAAAAGCAATAAAGATAAAATTGATTTTCTATTCATACTATTTTGTGCATTAAATGGTCATTAATTATAGATTTAATATCCCGGATTCTGATCTTCTTCACTGATATCATCATTGTTTTTAATCTCTGTATCCGGTATAGGATAGCGCATGTGGAAATCTTTGATCGTTCCCGACTTCTTAGCCCAGGAATTACGTTCTTTTATCAATTCAACAAATTTACCGGTACGAATCAAATCCATACGTCTCCAACCTTCAAAGCAAAGTTCACGGATGCGTTCATTCATAATTTGTGTACGGAATTCATCCTGACCATAATTCCAGGCCATTTCATTAGGCAGAGTCCCACCCCAGGCACGGGCTCGTACCTGATTTACAATCGTATTTGCCTGTCCGGTTTCTCCAAGTTCATTTAGACATTCGGCATAACACAACAGAACATCAGCATAACGCAACACTATAAAATTCTTGCCGGAATACCATTCGTTAGCCAAATTCCCGTTGAACTGGTCCGTACGTTCGTCTTCATACTTCTTGATATGTGGATCTAATTCGTCAGCTCCCCACGAAACCTCAGTAGGTGTAATGCCCAGATAGGTAAAATCATAGCGTATACTTTCATCTCTGCGCAAATCACCTTCTTCCCAAATACCTCCTTCGGATTTTGATTTATAAGCATATTCTGTAGGTAATGCCACATCATAGCCGGCAAAATAACAACCCTCGCCAAATGTAGCAACTACTGTACGAGACCCCATATCAAACTGCCAATGATTAATGCGGTTCACATTGTCATAATCTAACTCAAAGATCGATTCAGGTGAATTGAACTCTAATTTCTCATCGAAAAGATTTGCAAAATCAGGATCCAGCTGATAACGGTTCATCATTGCTTCAAAACTCTCTTTCGCTAGTTTGAAATCTCTCATTCCTGTCTCTTGGGGAACTGACATGTACGCTTTACCCAACATGGCATAGGCTGCACCGGAAGTCGCACGTGTTTTATCACCGGATTCTGTATACTTTTCTTTCAAGGATGTTGAAGCAAACGTAAAATCATCAAAGATTTGCTTCCAGACCTTTTCCAATGGTTGGCGGGCTGAATTTTCCATCTTTGCAATATCAACTACCGGAATTTCTCCCCAATACATAGTAAGTTCCATCATCACCATAGCCCGTATGAAACAAGACTCACCCTTCAGACGTTTAATTCTGTCTAAAGTATCTTCATCCTGAGTTGTTTCGGACAATACATCAAGCGCATAAATCGCATTAGCGGCAGAAATAACAATCGGCCATCTTCTTGACCACATTTTATCTACCTGTGTAGACATCGAATTGAGCAAACCGTTGTAAAGATCCAGACTTGCCTGTGCAGCATCATCCATCTGCACGATACCCTGCTTGCTCTCATCCAAACCTAAAAGTGAGAAAGTCAGTCCTTCGCGCCCGGATTTCGAGTCACGAAATGCAGTATACAAACCATCTACAGTTGGTGCTATATTTTCCAGATTAGAAAAAGCCTCCTGTTCTGTCAAGGATGTTTTAGGCTCCTGATTCAGGAAATCGGAACAAGAAAACATTGTTAAAGAACCTGCCAATATACAGGCCGTTGCCAATTTATTTATTTTTATTACGTTTTTCATAACTAAACTATATTTTAAATACCTGTGTGAAGACTATTTACAATGAAACACTCAAGCCAAAAACAAACATTCTTGTAGGAGGATACCAATCTCCGGTTTCCGGATCATAGCCTTTATAAGAGGTCCAGCAGAACACATTGGAAATGGTTGAATAAACCCGTAAATTTCCAATCTTCATCTTTTCCACGATTGTCTTAGGGAATGTATATGCTAAACTCAATGTAGACAAACGTAAGTATGAAGCATTCTGTACGGAGAAATCCATCTGACTGGCGGAGAATGTGTTATAGTACATTGTTTCGGTATCCGTAGGATCATTATAGATAGGACGGGGGAATTTTGCATCTGTGTTTTCCGGACTCCAACGATCAACCAAATCAACAGAAGCAACTCCTGTACCCCGGCTTGTGATTAATGATTCATAATAAGGACTTAGTTTCTTGGCTCCGTAAGAGTAGTTGAAGACAGCATTCAGCGTAATTCCTTTATAAGATAAGTCTGTAGAGAAACCGCCATAAAACTTAGGATCAGGAGAACCTACAATCACACGGTCTTTATCATCAATCACTTTATCATCATTCACATCCAGCGGATAGAGATCTCCGGGATTAACCTGGCGTCCTGAGAAATCAATATTCTTCAAACGATCCATGTCTATTACTTGAGCAATACCACCGGTTCTCCAGATGTAGATTGTATTACGGGATTCACCCAGGAACAGATTGCCCTCTTTCTGCATGTTACGATTATCATCAATTTTGTAAATAGCATCATTATTTCCGTAAAGCTGTGTAACCTTGTTCTTATCAGCAGAAATATTTGCTGAAAAATTCCACAAGAAATCTCTGGTTTCAATCAATTTGGCATTCATAGAAAACTCAATACCTTTATTTTCAATAGCTCCGATATTTTCTACTGCTGAGCTAAAGCCGGAAGTTAATGGCAAGGAACGTGTCATCAGCAAATCCTTATTCTTTATAAGGAATGCATCCAATGATGCAGTAATACGTCCGTTCAGGAATCCCATATCCACTCCCACATTAAACTGCCTCTGAGATTCCCAGGTAATATCTTTTGTTCCCCGGCGCCCTTTAGGTACATAAGTTACTTTTCCATCTTCTAATTTGGCATCATAAAGTGTATAAAATGCAAAATCATCAATATTCTGATTACCTACCAAACCGTATCCTAAACGTAGTTTCAACTGGCTAAGCACATCTTGTTCTTTCATAAAGTTCTCCTCTGCTATATTCCATGCTGCAGAGAAAGAAGGGAACAGCCCCCAGCGTTTACCTTCGGCAAACTTAGAAGAACCGTCATAACGGGCTGTTGCAGTCAGATAATACTTACTTGCATAATTATAATTGGCACGCACTACATATGACATCAAGGTAGATGTAACAAAGTCAGATCCGATAGAACGTTCGTCTGTTTTATAGGAAGATCCTATATTATAATAAGAGAACTTATCAGTACCAAAACCTTTACCGGTTGCATACGTATAATCACGATTCGTTTGAGTAGCACTGGTACTAAAGAGAGCATTAATCTTATGTTCGCCAAATGCACGGTCATAAGAGATAGAGTTATCCCATTGCCAAGTCATTCTTTGGTCACGTGTATGTTCGGCCTGACCATCTTGTGAATAACGAATAGATTCCTGAATATCCTTCGGAGTGTATTTGAAACGATCCTCCTGGAAATAGTCAATAGAGAATGAGGTACGAATATTCAGCCCTTTAATAGGATTGATATTCAAAAAATTAGTAGAAGATAACCGATTACGTCTACGGTTATTTTCTATTTTTAAGGTACGAATCGGATTGAAGTAATTGTCATCCTGTACTCCACCATAGTTCAATGTATAAATCTCAGAATTAATAGGTAACATCGGATTCGCACCACGAGCTTTGTCATAAACACCATCATCTGAGAAAATATCAGAATCAGTATGTGTAAATGCTGTATTGGTACCAACTTTTAACCAGGATTTTATCGCATAATCCGAATTTATACGTCCGCTATATCTTTTATCTCCAAGATTTTCAACCATTCCGGTTTTATTAGAATAGCCTAAACTAAAATAATAAGCACCTTTTTCGGAAGCTCCGCTAAAACTCAATGCATGATTTTGTTCTACACCAGTACGGGTCACTGCATCCAGCCAATTATAATTATCATTATTATTATAAGCATCAAACTCATATTGAGCAAAAACATATCCTCCTGATCCGTCTTTTGAATAAGGTTTCATAACCCGGTTATTCAGAAATGCATTGATTTCATCTTCAGTTGCTCCCGGATGACGTGCGGTAAAGGAGTTCATCGCTGCATCTTTTCTCAACTCAAAAAGGTCTTTTGTTCCCATTGTCTTGGGAAGTTTAGCATCCGTCTGGAAACCGACCCAACCATCATAAGTAACTTTTCCGATACCGTTTTTACCTTTTTTAGTTGTAACTAAAATCACACCATTGGAAGCACGGGAACCATACAGGGCTGTAGCAGATGCATCTTTCAATACTTCGATAGAAGCAACATCATTCAAGTTGACTGAATTAAACCCACCTCCGAAGTTATCCATAACCTGACCATCTATTACATAGATAGGGTCAGTACTTCCGTTAATAGTATTAATACCACGGATTTTAATCGTTGCGTCATCACCAGGTTTAGCAGCATTGGAAATAAACACACCAGCAACACGACCTTGCAATGCCTGATTAATGTTAGTAACCGGCTTCTCCTCCAGTACTTTGGCACTTACACTTGAGACAGCACCTGTCAAATCACTCTTCTTCAGAATAGTACCAACAACTACTACTTCTTCCAAATCCTGAGCATCTGCTTTCAAAGACACATTTATCAATGATCTGTTTTTTACAGCAACCTCTTTCGTTTCATATCCAAGATAACTGAACACCAATGTAGCATCAGATGCTACGGAAAGAGAATACTTTCCATCCAAATCTGTAATAGTACCTTGGGTAGTACCTTTTACAGAGACACTTGCTCCCATCAGTACTTCAGAATCAGGAAATCCTGTAACAGTCCCTTCAACTGTCACTTTTTGAGCAGCTAATAGAGTACAACAAAATAACAGGGAGAAAAACCAAATTAATCTGTTTCTTTTCATAATACATTAAGATTAATAATTAAATGAATTTTATATTAATATCCTGTCATCGGCTACAAAACAAATACATAGCCAATATATAGAATTAGATCAGGCTGTTATCAAATCGTAGTCTTATACTTCGCTGTTTTTCAATAAACTATTGATAACATAAAATCTATTTCACATATGCAAAATTAGGCGAACGCATAGGAGTACACAATGGAGAAATATACTATAAACATGGACAATCTTACGATAAATAAAAAAAGAAAGTATAAGTATTCTCAACTCTATAAATAGATGTAATATATGGGCTCATCAATCATTCGCGTCCATCCAAGAAATCTTTTTTAGAAATAAATTAAAAAAAAGAAGAAGACATTTATGGAATCTTTCCACTAATCGCATCTATAGAGTAAAACATCGGATTTATGTATCACATTAAAACAATAAAATGTATGAAAACAAATCAATTAAAAGCAATGATGCTGGGATTGCTGATAGCAGTCATTTCTTTGGGAACAGTAAATGCACAGGTACTTATAGTAAAAGGTAAAGTGACCGATGCTGCAGACGGTTTTGGCATTACAGGATGCACAGTACTGGTAAAAGGAACTACGCGTAGTACAATAACCAATGTAGACGGTGAATATACAATCCGTGCCAACAAAGGTGAAAAGCTGATATTCTCCTACATTGGTTATGAAACACAAACAGTGAAAGTGACTTCTGAACGGCTGAATATCACCATGCAGGCAAATAGCCAAATACTTGAAGAGTGTGTAGTGGTAGGTTATGGCATGCAGAAACAGGTAAGCATGTGTGGTGCTGTATCAAACATTATGCCTGGAATAATGACAAGAAGGGCCTATGCTGCCTACGATATGAATACGGAAGAATATAAAAACATTGAAGAAAACGGTTTCAAGAAGGTAAACGAAAATCCATTATCAACTTTTTCTATCGATGTAGATGCCGCCTCTTACAGTAATATGCGCCGTTATCTAAACAGAGGTGAACTACCGCCTGCTGATGCTATCCGCACAGAAGAGTTAATAAACTATTTCTCGTATAATTATCCCCAACCTACGGGCAAAGATCCGGTAAAAATCACTACTGAGATAGGTTCTTGTCCATGGAATAAAAATCACCGCTTAGTACGCATCGGGTTAAAAGCTAAAGAAATTCCTACCGAAAAGCTTCCGGTATCCAATCTCGTTTTCTTAATTGATGTATCGGGATCCATGTACGGGCCACAGCATCTGGGATTAGTTCAGTCTTCCCTCAAACTATTAGTAAACAATTTGCGCGATGCAGATAGAGTGGCTATCGTTGTTTATTCCGGTTCAGCAGGAGAGCGTTTGCCGTCAACCAGCGGAAGTGATAAGCAAAAAATCCGTGAAGCGATTGACGAATTGACTGCCGGAGGTTCTACAGCCGGAGGCGAAGGCATAAAACTTGCGTATAAAATTGCGAAAAAGAATTTTGTGAAGGGAGGAAACAATCGTATTATACTTTGTACGGACGGCGATTTTAATGTAGGGGTATCGTCTAATGAAGGTCTGGAAAATCTGATTGAACAGGAAAGAAAAAGTGGTGTATACCTTACTGTTTTAGGTTACGGCATGGGTAATTATAAAGATAGCAAAATGCAGATACTTGCTGAAAAAGGAAATGGGAATCATGCCTATATTGATAATCTGCAAGAAGCCAACAGAGTATTGGTAAATGAGTTTGGAGCTACTATGCACACAGTAGCCAAAGATGTAAAATTACAAATAGAATTTAATCCATCTCAAGTGCAGGCATACCGCCTCATCGGTTACGAAAGCCGCCTGTTGAAAGATGAGGATTTTAATAATGACGCAAAAGATGCCGGTGAAATGGGAGCGGGACATACAGTAACTGCTTTTTATGAAGTAGTACCCGCAGGTGTGGAAAGTAATTTCGTGAACAAAGTGGATGATTTAAAATATCAGAAGAAGGTAAAACCTGCTCTCCAACCAACCACAGGTTCAAAAGAACTACTTACAGTAAAATTGCGCTATAAAGCACCGGACGAAGATATCAGCAAGAAATTAGAACTCCCACTTGTTGATAATAAAGGAAACAATGTATCCTCTGATTTCCGTTTTGCTGCGGCAGTAGCCATGTTCGGGCAGTTACTTCGCGATTCCGACTTTAAAGGAGATGCAACATATACACAAGTTATTGCAATGGTAAAAACAGCATTGGATAATGATGAAAGAGGGTATCGAAGGGAATTCCTCAGGCTGGTAGAAACAGCAGATGGATTGAAGCAATAAAATATCAATAAGAGCGAACGCAGATTAACGCTAATTTTCGCAAACTTAATCTTTGCGTAAATTAGCGTTAATCTGCGTTTCTAAAGTTACATATTAATAACTTTATGAGACTTTTAAGTCATCTACTTCCTTGTCAAATAAGCTCGTAACTACTACTCTGGATAGGCATATCAAGATTATGTAATACCTTTTCCAGAAGAATGCCTTCCCGATTATCATACTCGTAACCAAATGTAGCACGGATACCCTGAAGGATAAATTGTGTAGCACGATCAAGAGCAATAGGCAGGCTGTCACCTTGTAATAAAGCTCCGGTAATAACACTGGTGAAAGTATCTCCCGTTCCCGGATAATGGGCCGGTAGATAAGGACAGGTTATTTTCCAAAAACGATTCCCGGAACGATTATAGGCATATACAGACGTCTTATGAATATCATTCAGCACAGGGACGCTCGTAATAATAACTACCTCCGGTCCCTGATCTGAAAGTTGACGGAGATAAGATTTCAGCTCTTCATCTGTATTCTGTTCTTTATATGGTAAGTCGAGCAAATAAAATAATTCAGTAAGATTAGGAGTGATGACATCAGCTTTAGTTATCAGCTGGCGCATCTCCTTTATCATAGAATCATGAAAGTTAGCATACAGTTTACCATTGTCACCCAAAACAGGATCTACTACCACAAGACTTTCCGGTTGACGAAAATCGTCAATGAAGTCCGACACAATTTGTATCTGAAGCGGAGAGCCGAGATAGCCCGTATAAAAAGCATCAAACTGCATACCCAGTTTTTTCCATTCAGAAATAATCTTAGGCATCTCTTCCGTCAAATCAAGGAATGAGAAATTGGGATATTGCGTATGACTTGATAATACAGCCGTAGGCAACGGACATACCTGAAAACCCATAGACGAAAGAATGGGAATAACAATTGTAAGAGATACCCTTCCAACTCCCGAAAGGTCATGAACAGCAACTACTTTCTTTACTTTATTTGCATACATATATACTAATTTTTCAATGTGCTAATATGCCAATTGGCCAATTGGCCGCGCTATCAACAGACGATAAATCATCCCGCATGGCATACTGGTACATTATTTAAGAATAACCAGTACATCTCTTGCCCCATGTGCTCCCATCACCAAAGCCTGCTCTATATCAGCTGTCTTGGAAGGACCGGAGATAAATGTACCGAATTCATATTTTTCATTTTTTACTATTTCATAAGCTTCATGCATATTGCTGACAATCCGGTTACGATCAAGGATTATCACCAATTTCTCTGCTATGAAGTAAAGAGCTTTATACTTTACTGTCTGGGGTATCCATACAGCAGCATTTTCAGCAACACCCAATTCTCCTGGTACTACGGCTACGTCCGTACCATCCAGATCTTGTGCACGATCTAATTCATCAGGATTGAATGTAGCACAAGTCACTTCATCTAAATCCGAAGCAATACGTGTAGCCTCAGGATAGGTCCGGCGGATGACAGCATTGACCTCTTCTTCCTTTCCCAGAAGCATCGCCTCACCACCTACTGCGCGAGTCATTTCACAAAATTCAGTTATCACATCAGGATAGACCGTTGTCTTTATTTGCCACTCCGGATAGTCAAAACGCTTTTGCGTATTCTTGCGAATATTGGCTAATATTTCTTCTCTACTACTCATTTCGTATCCTCCTTTCCTTGTACTTTATTCTTCTTCCACATCTCATTGAATGACTCACCGGCAAATTTCGGAAGTTCACGCCCTTTCCCCCATGCATCGAGATCATTATACTTGATGAAACGTGGTAAATGATTGACCATCGGAGCTGCCCACAAAGCTGCATTAAACAACACAGGTCGATCCATCAATGCCTTCATTCCGCCAGACATGATCTTCTTTCCGGTATCTGCCTTTCCAATTTTATCGAGTATCTGACGCCATTTGTAAATTTGCTCGGCAAGGTCTACCTTTACCGGACAAACATCAGAACAAGACATACAGAGTGAACAGGCCGAAAGATTATCATAATACTTCTCCGGATTGTGTGCCATCCCCAAATTGATACCGATAGGACCGGGAATAAAATACGTATACGAATAACCACCGCTACGACGGTATACCGGACAGGTATTCATACAAGCACCACAACGAATACAGTTCAGTGTCTTGATATGATCGGGATGAGCAAGAATCTCACTACGTCCATTATCCACAATGATAATATGATATTCACCCCCTTCACGTGGTTTACGATAATGCGAAGTATAAGTAGTCACAGGCTGTCCGGTAGCCGAACGAGCCAATAACCGGGTAAATACTCCCAATGACTCCATATCAGGAACTATCTTTTCAAGACCGAATGCAGCAATATTCAGTGTAGGACAAGAGGTTCCCATATCGGCATTCCCCTCGTTAGTACACACCACAATGTCTCCGGTAGAAGCTACGGCAAAGTTGGCTCCTGTCATGGCAGCCTCTGCATTCAGAAATATATTCCGCAGATTCTTACGAGCAGCATGTGTCAGATAAGTAGGGTCAAAATTGCCTTTCTCCGTCCCCATCTCCTTCTCAAAGAGCTCACCTACCTGTTCACGTTTAATATGAATGGCAGGCAACACGATATGACTCGGTGGCAAATGCATCAATTGCAGAATACGTTCACCAAGATCGGATTCCACAACATCAATACCTCTCTCTATAAGGAAAGGGTTGAGTTCGCACTCTTCGGCAAGCATGGATTTGCTTTTCACAAAACGGTGTACCCCATGACTATTAAGAATCTCATAAACAATAGCACAGTATTCATCGGCATCTTTCGCCCAATGAACGATAGCACCATTGGCAGTCGCATTCTTCTCAAACTCTACCAAAAGCTCGTCAAGGTGGCTGTTAGAATAAAGTTTCAGCTCACATGCCTTTTCCCGCAAATCTTCCCACTCGGGGACCTCTTTGCTCATTTTATCTCGTTTGGCACGAACCATCCAAAGGGTTTCATTGTGCCATGCTGCCATTACAGGATTCTCTAAGAATTTCTCGGCAGCCTTTGCATGTTTGGTACTCATAATTGCGACGCTAAGATTTCTACTATGTGAATGATTTTGACAGGCAGTTTATCACGTTCGATAACGCCTTGCATATGCATCAGACAAGAACTATCGGCTCCGGTGATGTATTCCGCTCCGGTTTCCATATGGTGTCTTATCTTATCACGACCCATACAGACAGATACGGCCTGTTCTTCGACAGCAAACATACCACCGAAACCACAGCATTCATCTACATGACTGGGCTCAAAGATTTCTATTCCTTCAACCAGCTGAAGGAGGTCGCGCAGTTTATTAAAGTAAGGAATATTCAGCTCGCTCGGAGCAGATAACATGAGTTCGCGCACACCGTGACAACTATTATGGATACTCACTTTATGCGGAAAACGGGCTTTCAGTTTTTCGGGCTTAATCACATCATGAATAAAAGCACAAAGATCATAAATCTTGCCAGCACTTTCGCATTGATGCCCTTCCTTAGCCAAGATACCCGGATGATTCAATTTGACAAAAGCCACACAACTCCCGGAAGGGCCCACAATGTAATCGTACTGTTTAAACAAGTCATCGAAACGAAGCGCCAGTTTAGAGGCTTCGTCCTCAAACCCCGCATTTGCCATCGGTTGCCCACAGCATGTCTGATCTAACGGATAATCAACATCTACCCCTAAACTCTTCAGAAGTTTATACGATGCTACCCCCACATCAGGATAAATAGCATTGATGTAGCAAGGAATAAATAAACCTACTTTCATAATTAGTTAGTTATTAGTTATGAGCTATGAGTTACGAGTTACGAGTCAGTAACTTGTAACTCATGGCTACTGAATATCTATCAGTTTGTGCGTTTGCAGGCTTAGTCTCCATTTGGGATGTCGCATCACGCAGTCCACCGTCAATGCGGTGTTACTACAAGAACAAGGTTGGAGGAAAAAATGTTCGGCGGGAAGCAACTCATAAACGTCAATATTTTGTCCTTCATAGACAACTTTCACTTCATCTATCTTGTTTAAGCTTAATTTTACACCCTGCTTGGGCGAACAGGTTATCCAGTCGATAGAAGCCGGCAACGGACGAGTACCATTCGTTTCAATACAAACGTACTTCCCTGCCTGATGTAAAAGATCAATAAAATTATCATCAATCCACAGAGAGGGTTCACCTCCGGTAAGTATCACCATAACAGCTGGATATTTTTTCACTTCAGCTATAATTTCTTCATCCGTCATCATCGTACCTTCTTCATGACGGGTGTCACAAAAGCTACACTTCAAATTGCATCCCGAGAAACGGACAAAAACAGCAGGGGTACCTGTATGATACCCCTCACCTTGCAGACTATAAAAAATTTCGTTAATCTTTCTCATAGATAGCCGTGTTTGATTCAGACTCCTGTACTTCTACTTTGAAACAATGCGGGACTTGTTCACAAACCCAACGGGCTATATTCTCAGCAGTAGTATTAAAAGGAAGCACTTCATTCAGATTCTGGTGATCCAGCTTTTCTTTTACAGCCTTCTTGATATGGCTAAAATCCACTACCATCCCATCGGCATTGAGTTCCGCAGAGCGGCAGTAGACTGTGATAACCCAATTGTGACCATGAAGATTTTCACATTTACTACTATATGAAAGGTTCAGGCTATGTGCAGCCGACACTTCCAGGCGTTTAATTACTGTATACATCGTCATATATATTTAAAAAGTCCTGCATCTAATGTCACCTCGATGCAAGGGCAAAGGTAATACAAAATCATATTTCCATTCTGCAAACATCGTTATTTTTTCTACATTTGCAGAATGAAAACTATCTGTATCATTTTAGGAACTCTATCATTGGCACTGGGCGTTCTGGGTATCTTTCTACCACTACTCCCTACAACCCCTTTCCTGTTACTTACTGCCGCACTCTATTTCAAAGGGTCGCCACGCTTGTATCAATGGTTACTGAATCAGAAACACCTCGGCCCTTATATTCGTAATTTTCGCGAAAACAAAGCAATACCGTTACGGGCAAAAATCATCTCATTACTACTAATGTGGGGCACTATGCTTTATTGCATCTTTTTCCTCATCCCATTGGTATGGGTTAAGATACTACTATTTCTGATTGCTTCAGGAGTTACCTATCATATACTTTCTTTCAAAACATTGAAGAAATGAGATAATCCGGTACGGGCATCAGCCAGTTTGTCTTCCCAATGTTTTACAGAGTTCTGCCCAATCACGTCCGATACAAATTTCACTGAAATAAAAGGAATCTCTTTGGAAGTACAAACAAACGCCTGCGCATAGGCTTCCATATCAACCACATCTCCTTCAATATCGGTCAATTCGGTAAGGAAGCTATCACCGGTATTACAGGTAGCCGATTCAGTCCAATGCCGACAGAAACCTTTCTGTTCAAGCAATGCAGAGGTATCCAACTCATAACTTAATCCCAATCCTGCAAGTTTATGCATATCCCTGTCGATGAAATGACGGCAAACAAATACATCTCCTACCCGATGATTGATTGTCCCTGCTGTACCCATATTTATCACAATATCCGGCTCTACCTGACGAATTGCTTCGGCCAAATGAAAAGCTGCTTTTACTTTACCAATACCGGTACGCACATAATACACTTCCACATCGGGCCATTTAATCTCTGCAAATTCGCCTTGTACGGCGTAGGTTACTAATATTTTCAACATATACTATATTTATTTTCTCTATTTTGTCACATAAAAGATACCGGAACCATGTGCTAAAGCAAATACATACTGATAAATAGCTTTCCACGCCTCATCACAAAAACCTTCGGGCTTAGCATAATCCGCATAAAACACTTGCCCTTCTCTCATCACCGGACATTTTGTGAAATCCGGACCGGCATATTCCTTAGCCAGTTCTTCATTAAGAGTTGTTTTTAAAATTGTTATCTTACAACGTTTCATATTTGTTCTCGTTTACTATCGTATTCAATGAAAGAAAACAGCTCGTTATTTTCACAAAGATAGTGAAAATAAATTTCTTATTTTGATAATAATAATTTTATCAACCCAATACAAACACTATAAACAAAAATAATTTAGAAACATCGGATAGCTGATATGTCCTGATATATCATTCTTTTTATTGAAATTCCAGAATAAATACTCCATCTTATTGCAATGTATTTTCTTTTCGCTATATTTGCAGTGATACTTAAATAGAGTATCATTTTTATTCAGTTTAGTGTTCACCTAAAAGCTGCAATTTTTAAATGAATACACCTGAACTGAACAGGGATACGTATGTTGTTTTACAACGATATGCGCACCCGTTCAGTATAAGTGTATTCGGGTTGTTTGCAGCACCCTAGGTGGACTATATTGGATTGGGTGCGTTTTTTATGCCCCAATTAAAATTTAAAAAGAAATATATATGGGGCACACTTTTTATTTAACCGAAGAAAGATTCTACGTTGTTGGTACAATTGCTACACTATTGTTCACCCTACTACTCACCATTATTGCCTTCATGTGGATACGCATAGAGCAACAAAAGGAAATTATTTCAAACCTACACATAAAAATATCAAAAATGGAACGTTCCAGATTAACAGACAAAGACGCAGTTCGTACCATGTGTTGGAAAGAATTATTCGAAAGAATAGACAACTCTCAAAAACAAAGCCATGAAAAAAAGAATTTTTGATGATGAATACCCATGCCCCTGCTCTGTAAAAAAAGACATGGAAACTTCTGAGGACGTCTATATCTTTTTAGAAAATTTCTATGAAGGATTAGATACTTTTGACTGGGACAGATTCGGCCTTGCAGATTTAGAATGTGCATATTGTCTGTTACAATTCGCTACTAAGCTTGCAGAATCTGACAGACCCAAATATAATAGGAATAAAATATCTATTCTAACAAATGCAAAAAATAATATTACAGAAAAATTTCTGGAACTAATACTTGAACGTATTCGTCTATTTATGAAGAACAGATAAAAAAGAAATCAATTCACCACAGAGTAACACTGAGTTTCATGAACTTTTATTACCTGATTGAGACACAAATTAGCACAGATTTTCGCAAAGAAAAACAAGTATAAATAAAGAATGACAGGATTTTAATCTGCGCCATTCGCGTTAATCTGCGTTTTATCCAGATATAAAGCTCTATGAAACTCTGTGTGGTGAAACAAATTCAAAGGTGATCAAATCTGCATTTCAATCAACTATATCTGAACTTATTTTATAATATAGCTCTTCAACGCCTCCACATACTCTTCAAAAGCATCGACCCCTTGCGGCGTAATTTTACAGATAGTACACGGCATCTTTCCCTTAAAAGTCTTTGTCACTTCCACATAACCCGCTTTGTTCAGTTTATCAATCTGCACACTCAGATTCCCTGCCGTAGCTCCTGTCTGCTGACGGATATAGACAAAGTCCGCTTCCTCTACAGAAATAAGCAACGACATCACCGCCAGGCGAAGTTCGGAATGGAGTAACGGATTCAGTTCTTTAAACATTGTTTCTCTTTGCTTTATGATTGACAATATGTCCCGGAATGATCATCACCACTACAATAGCAAGGGCAAAAGCAAAAACCTGAGGTAAAGGACCTTCTACGATGGTGTTGATATTAAAAAGCATACCTAAAGAAATAGCGATACCAAAAGCGGCACAGTTATAGAATGACTTTTCCTGAATAACAGAGCCTGTTATACCTGCCCCAACGGATAACACAAGTAACAGCAGAGGTAATATAGCAATGTTGTTTCCATAATTCAAAGCCAACAGAGCAATAATGGCACAAGTTCCCCCCACTATTTGCCATACATTAGAAATCACTTTATCAACATAACTCATAGTTCTTTTCCCATCTCTCCGGGACATCCACCAGATATACAAACATCCTATTACCGGAATGACACTTCCAAGCCAGAACCAACTCTGACTTCCTGTGAAATAAAGTAATACAAAAATTGCAATAGAAACGGCAAGCGTTAAATACCCCCAGAACAAAAAGGAGTTACCACTTCCTACCACCAAACCTTTTTTACTATTTTGAATCATCTGTGCTATCAGCGCCAGGCTCTCTTGTTCATTCAATTTCTTATCTTCCATTTTTCTTAACTATTTATTTCAACCGTTTGCTACTCAACAATGCATATAAAGAAACAAGCAACAAAGGTAAATGATACATTCCTAAATAAAAACCCGCAGAGGAAGCAAATTGTCCCATATTATAAACTCCGATAATAAGCCCTACCATTGCTGTCACCCTGTAAGTAGTCATATTAATTCGAGGACGACATAACGTAAGCAATGTCAGAAACACAGGAGTCATTGGACAAAAAGCCAGCGATGCATAGCCCGAAAAGAGATAGGCCGGATTAAAATCCGGTTTCACATTCAACAAATCCATAGGAAACCATAAACAGAAAAAAGCTACAGGAATCAGCCATGCTGTTCTCCAATTGAGATTGGAGAAGTCATACTCATTCTCTCCCTTCCAGCAATCCCGAAACCAGACAAAAGCAACAAATGACATCATTACCAGATTGACCGTTACCACGCTGACTCCATATTTATTAGTAATGGCTATGCTCTGAATAACTGCATACAACAAATAACAGGCTCCCACATAAGCCGAGAAAAAACGCCCGATTCTATTTCTAAAAAACAGTAAGGCTACAATCAATGCAAGTGCCATCCACTGAAATATAAAGGAATAAGGATAAAAGCGGTTTATCAAAGCATGTCCCAGTGTAGTGAAGATAATCTGCCCCATCTCTTCAAAGCGAAAACCTTTAGTAGCCACCGGCATTAATACAAACTGTAAAACTATCAGCACCAGGAAGAATTTCCAAGAAGTACAAAAACGCTCGAAACGTGTCGAAGTATCTTTCATAATCATTTCCCCTTCTTATTTCTTTATATTTGCACTGTAATTTATCATATGTCCGGGAATAATCATCATAAAGATGAAAGCAGGAGCAAAAGCAAGTATCTGATTTACACCGGTTACCCAAATACATCCCAAAGAAGATAGCACTCCCAGCAAACCACCTATCAGTGCTATTTTAGAGTGTATCACCATTCCAGTCAATATCACTCCCATTCCCATAAGCAAAAGAATAATAAACAAAATAGGAAGAGGATAGGCAATAGAAACACATGATACCAAAAAACCAGCACTCCCAAATACAATCCAGATATAGTTTACAACCCGATCTATATAAGTCTTTACAGGCGATTCATTCTTTCTAGTCACCCAAAGAGTGCCAGGAAATCCGATAGCCGGCAAAAGAAACCATAAATATTGCCACTCATACTTTCCGGTCGACGCAACCATATACCATACCAGTAATGAAATAATCACTGTTCCATACCCCCATATCAAAAAAGGAGTACCACCGTCCTTTTCAACTCTTGTCCGCGTGTTTTGAATCATTTGAGAAATAAGTTCTAAACTTTCTTTCTCATTCAGTTTCTTGTTTTCCATATATCTTATGTCCTTTAAATTATTCGACTACCTGTTGTACTCAAAACTATAATATAAGGCTACGATAACCATAGCACACCAAACTCCCAATATTTTCAAAATAATGTCTTCCATTGTATTTTCTGATTTAATAAACGAATTAAATACATTGCATCAAAGATTTAAATCCGATGCAAATATAAGTAGTTTATTTTATAAACCAAATTATTTAATAAATTAATTTATAGAAATATTTAATTCAAATTCAGTAACAATAAAGAGGTCAATTAAGTACAGGTTTAAACTACACCCAACAACATACTCTATCAGCAACTATATACCAATTTGTTAGAGGCATAACTCTTGTAGTAAGAAAGCAAAACATCCGGATGTTTTATACAATAACATGGGGATGTTTTCAGTAAGAACATCCGGGTGTTTTGATAGTAAACTTCAGAAGTTAATGATAGCAGGATATAAAGAAAGAACCACTAAAAAGTATGCACCTTGTCTCTACTTAACTCCGATAGTAAACATCCATCTAATAGTTATTTTCAGCCCAAACGACTAATTTCTGCGGAAAAGTTTTTGTAATCTCAGACTTAATTGTATTTTTGTGTACAATTTTGGTGTAGTAATGACAGAAGAAGCAAAAAAGCTATTAAGTACCTTTGAAGCGAGACTACGGCATTTAATCTATCTTCACGATGAATTAAAGCGTGAAAATGCTGAACTTAAGCAACTTCTCGAAGAGGAGAAGAAAGAAAACGAAAGGATACTGGCTGAATATAAAGAATTGGAAAGAAGCTACACGAACCTAAAAACAGCTACGGCAATCAGCCTTAACGGCAGCGATGTAAAAGAGACAAAGCTGCGATTGTCCAAATTAGTGCGTGAAGTCGACAAATGCATCGCTCTGTTGAATGAATAAAAGAAGAGGTGTATGAACGATAAAATAAAGATAAACCTGCAAATTGCAGACTCATATTATCCTATCACAATCAACCGTGACGAGGAAGAATTGATGAGAGAAGCAGCCAAACAGGTAAATATCAAGCTCAATGCTTATCGGGAGCATTACAAAAGCCTGGAACCTGAGAAATTAATAGCTATGGTAGCCTATCAGTTTTCACAGGAGAATCTAAAACTAAGGCAACGTAACGATACCGGTCCGTATACAGAGAAGATAGAAGAATTGACGGAAATGCTCGAAGAGTATTTCAAGGGCGAGTGAAAACACGTCCTATCAACAAATTTATAGAAAACCCACGCACTGCAAGATACTCGGGAGAAAGAATTTCCTCGTATTTGCGGTGCGTTTTTATTTATACTTAAATTAAATTACAATGTTAGTAACAATAGTAGCATCCATTGCTTGCTTCATCGTAGGTGGCATATTGTCATACGTATTATTCCGATACGGACTAAAGGCCAAATACGATAACGTCTTGAAAGAGGCGGAAACCGAAGCGGAAGTGATAAAGAAAAACAAATTGCTGGAAGTTAAGGAGAAATTCCTCAACAAAAAAGCAGATCTGGAAAAAGAAGTAGCGCAACGTAATCAAAAGATTCAGCAGGCTGAAAATAAATTGAAACAGCGCGAAATGGTATTGAGCCAGCGTCAGGAAGAGATTCAGCGCAAGAAAGCAGAAGCTGACGCCGTAAGAGAAAATCTGGAAGCCCAACTGGGAATTGTTGATAAGAAGAAAGAAGAACTGGACAAACTGCAACATCAGGAGATAGAAAAGCTGGAAGCACTTTCCGGTTTGTCTGCCGAAGAAGCAAAAGAACGCTTGGTAGAATCTTTGAAAGAAGAGGCCAAAACACAGGCGCAGTCCTACATCAATGATATCATGGACGATGCCAAGCTGACAGCCAGTAAAGAAGCAAAACGCATTGTGATACAGTCTATTCAGAGGGTAGCTACGGAAACAGCCATTGAGAACTCTGTAACCGTATTCCACATTGAATCTGACGAAATCAAAGGACGTATTATCGGTCGTGAAGGACGTAATATCCGTGCACTGGAAGCTGCTACAGGTGTAGAAATCGTAGTAGATGACACTCCGGAAGCAATCGTTCTTTCTGCATTTGACCCCGTACGTCGTGAGATAGCCCGTCTGGCTTTGCACCAGTTGGTAACCGACGGACGTATCCACCCTGCACGTATTGAAGAGGTAGTATCCAAAGTACGCAAACAGGTTGAAGAAGAAATCATCGAAACCGGTAAACGTACCACTATTGACCTCGGTATCCACGGATTACATCCGGAATTGATCCGTATCATCGGTAAGATGAAATACCGCTCTTCTTATGGTCAGAACTTGCTGCAACACGCTCGCGAAACTGCGAATCTCTGTGCTGTAATGGCATCGGAACTGGGCTTGAACCCTAAAAAAGCAAAACGTGCCGGATTGTTGCACGATATTGGTAAAGTGCCTGATGAAGAACCAGAATTGCCGCACGCATTACTTGGTATGAAGTTAGCCGAGAAATTCAAAGAGAAACCGGATATCTGCAATGCTATCGGTGCTCACCATGACGAAACGGAAATGACAAGCTTGCTCGCTCCGATCGTACAGGTATGTGATGCTATCTCCGGTGCACGTCCGGGAGCACGCCGCGAAATAGTAGAAGCGTATATCAAACGTCTCAACGACCTGGAGCAATTGGCTATGGCTTATCCGGGAGTAACAAAGACTTATGCCATCCAGGCGGGACGCGAACTCCGCGTTATCGTAGGTGCAGATAAGATTGACGATAAGCAAACAGAAAGCCTGTCGGGTGAAATTGCGAAGAAGATACAGGATGAGATGACTTATCCGGGACAGGTGAAGATTACCGTAATCCGTGAAACACGTGCGGTTAGCTTTGCTAAATAAAAAAAACGAATAAAGAAGAATATCAAGATAAGGGCGAAGCAATTCGCCCTTTTTTAATAACGTTTTCCTGCTATGAGAAAGTATAAATTCGAGATATGTACCAACTCGGTAGAGAGTTGCCTGGCTGCACAGCAAGGTGGAGCAGATCGTGTAGAGTTGTGTGCCGGCATACCGGAAGGAGGAACAACGCCTTCGCATGGTGAAATTGTTGTTGCACGGGAATTGTTACATATCAAACTCCATGTAATAATCCGCCCCCGGGGAGGTGATTTTCTCTATTCACCCTTAGAGATAAAAACGATGTTAAGGGATATAGAAATGGTAAAGAAAGCAGGTGCAGACGGTGTTGTATTGGGCTGTCTGACACCAGACGGAGAAGTTGACATGCCTTTAATGAAGGAGTTGGTAGCAGCTGCTGACGGGTTATCGGTTACCTTCCACCGGGCTTTCGATGTATGCCGTAATCCACAAAAGGCATTGGAAGAGATTATAGAATCAGGCTGTAACCGCATACTGACTTCCGGACAACAAGCAACCGCAGAAGCCGGGATTCCTTTATTAAAAGAACTCCAGAGACAAGCTGCCGGACGGATCATCCTACTTGCCGGCTGTGGTGTAAACGAAAAAAACATAGCACGTATTGCCTCAGAAACAGGAATTGAAGAATTCCACTTCTCTGCACGGGAAACAGTGATAAGTGACATGCAATACCGAAATCCTGCCGTTTCAATGGGAGGAACAGTACAAATTGACGAATACACCAAACAGATAACTACGGCAGAAAGGGTGGAAAAGACGATAAAAGCAGTGATTAGTGATTAGTGATTAGTGATAAGCGATTAGTACCATGCGGCAATACGATGGCGCAGTTTACTTATCACTACTCGCTTATCACTAATCACTAACTACTACTCACTTATCACTAATCACTTATCACTAATCCCCCCCATCTTACAAGTATGGTATAATCGTTATATAGATACCAGTTATGATAGCAGAGGTGATGACGCCGGAGATATTGGCTCCTAAAGCATCACCAAGAATAAAAGAGTTAGGATTGTCTTTACTTACTATCTTCTGTGCTACTTTTGCAGTTGTCGGCACACAGCTAACAGCAGCAATACCAATCACCGGATTATAATTGCCTTTTTTGATAAAGTACATAACATACCCTCCCAAGATGCCTCCAATACCAGAGAAAAGCAGGGCGATAACACCTAAAACCAGTAATTTCAGGATTTTTGGATCAAGTAGCAAATGGGCATCACAAAGTACTCCCAGTAACAATCCAAGCATAAAAGTAGAACCATACAGTAACGGGCCACTCACAAAGTCATAAATATGCTTCATCCCGGACTCACGCACAGCCACACCTATAAATAAAGAGAAAAACAAAGGTGATGCTACCGGAAATAAGAAGCACAACACTGCGCACAGAATAGCAGAGAAAGCCAGTTTTACTTTTGCATCGTAATTTTTAGGGGCCTTCTTTGTAGTCATCTTAATAGCACGCAAACGTTTGGGAACCATTAGTTTTACTAAATAAGGATATCCACCATACGTCAACCCCAAATAGAGATATGCTACTACTGTGATAGGAACAAACAGATGCTTTGCCAGTGCCAGTGAAGTAAAGAGCACCATTGGTCCGTCTGCTCCGCCAACCATAGCCACCGAAGCACTCTCCTTAAGTGTCAATCCCAAAGCAGAAGCAATAGGAACGGTTAAAAAAGTACCCAGTTCGGCACACAATGCCAAAAATATACTTGCAAATGGTTTCTGGAGCAGAAAACCTACATCAAGCAACGTACCGATACCCATAAACACAAAACAGGCTATCAATCCATTACTGAAAGTCAATGTATAAACCGGTTGTAAGAAATCAATCTGCATGGTATTCATCAACTCATCTGTATCAGAAAGCATCGGATCGAGAAATAAGTTTCCCAATGTACCGTCCGGCATTATCAGCGTACCACAGTTGATGGCTATCATTCCCAATCCCATCGGTATCATTACCATCGGTTCCAGCACACCTTTCCAGCCCAGATAAATAAGCAGAAACCCTAAAGCGACAAGAAACACACGGGCACTTGCGAGCAGCCAGCCACTCTCCATCATTGTTCCCACTCCCTGGAACAAGCTCATAAAGTCTATATTTTCCATGATATGATAAGTTTATTATTTGGTATTGGTAGACGATTTCTTACTGTTATCTTTATGCTGTTGAAGCATTTCTTCTCGTTTTTCAAGATAAACGATGTGGGTATCTTCAGGGTAATAATACTCCAACAGATTATCATCGGATGCACCCGGACTTACCCCATGATAATATCCGTGGTAACGAATGATATCCCGATTAATACCACGACTGTAATCTTCCCGTTTATCGCCCGAACCATCCTGTTCTGTCACGACATTGTGCCACAACAAACGTTCCATATTCTGACGTACTTTCTTTAAACGCCGTAATCGTTGGAGTTCTACCTGATGAGAACTATAGAAATCGAGTGAATCGGCTGCACTTGCAATAAGTTTTATCACTGCAGCTACGAAAAAGCCTATGACGAATGTAAGTCCCATCATGGCAAAAGTGGCTAATAATAATTTTAACATAGCAATATATTTTAAGTTATTAGTTCGTTTCAAAGTAAAGAAGAGGCGCCCAATGGTAAACTATTATTTAGACACACATGAAATTCTTTTAATTCCATTGGGCTTTCCTCATTCATCCATATAAGACCAATCGGCTGATGCATCTGCCTGAATCACTTCGGTTACATCTTGTCCTTATATGATGCTTATCCCGTTATCACAACGAAACTACAATATCTTTTCCCCGGATATCAATTAATACTCGGGAGGTATATCCATTTTTTATCTATGGACATACTCCTATTTTCTTTAGATTGACAGTTATATTCTCGTAAGAATGAAAAAGAAGGCAGTACACACCCGACAGAAAGCTGAGAAAGTATAAAAATTACTTACTCTGCAAATAGATGGAATAGTGAATTGGCTAAATAAGAATATGAGCTAACGTATAGATATAGTATCCACACGAATACTTCATGCAACTGGTACTGCAAGGTAAATTTCTGTACTTGCTCTCGGGTAACTGAACACTGAGTGCACTAAGAATCTGTATAACAGTAGTTGGCTTATTAAATTTCAGTAGCTTAAACGGTGCCACATTCCTTGAACCGGAGAGGCTGGAAAGAATCCCGTCACAAACCTTATAATCAGATGATTCATCATGAAATACAGAATGCGTATCTCTGACACAATCATTATCTGTCCTGGAAGATAGAATACAAGCAGACTTTACAGATTGAGGAGTATCACCTACCCGGACTTCAATTTCATTCTGAAGCCCGGATAATTCTTGTCCGGGAGCTATATTCAGTCCCAATACAAAAAATATACCTATCAATATGTAAAATGCATACTTTATCATAATCGCTGCAAACGTAATAATTATTTTTAATGAAAACACACTCTACACAAATAATTAACTATTATTGCAACTTGTCTTCCCTATAAACCATGCACTACCTTCATCAATTGTTCTCCCAATCCAATAGTATATCCCTGAGAGACAAAGACTACCCTATTAAATGTATCAGCGATGATAAATATCGGCAATGTTTCGGAATTCGACAATTTCATAGATTCCGCAATTTGCTTTTGAATGCTTCCGTTCACATCCACCCCATAAAGAATAGTAGAAGGTAATCCTGGGAATTCTGCCGGATGGAACTTTTTATGCTGTTCTTCATCGGGGAAAAGAAATACCATTTTACGTCCCCACTTCTCAAAATCGCTACCCAATGCAGCAATATCTTTCAGAGCATGATTGGTAGGCTCCTGCCCTGCGCCCAGTATACCCACAACAAAGTAACCACGTCCACAAGCTTGCAAGATACTTTGCACATCACTACCTTCTACCGGACGATACATAGACTCAGAATTAAAATTACCGATAACCTGCACCTGAGTTTCACTTTGCCGCATTGTCAAAGCAGTCGTTGTCACCTGGTCTTTTTCTACATTGAAGAAAGAGAGATTAGTAAGTACAGAACCATTGGCAAGGCGGGTTCCGGTGGTAAGCATATAATAACCGGCATCCAGCCGTGTACCATTCTTCAACAGATTTTCCCAGGAAGTAGTACCTTCATCATAGTTCAACAGATGAAAAGTACCCTCTTTAAAATGTGACAGTGTAAAATGAGAGTAATACTTGGGATTATCGAGTGACCGGATAGGCTGATAAATGGCTTTTACAACACCTGAAGGTGCCAGGGTCTGTTCGGCCACCTCAAAATCCACATCGAAGGTATCTCCATTCTTCAATCTGTTATTAGCAAAATCTTTATATTGTATTTTTCCTGTCACCTCGTCTATCCAGGCAGGAATACCTAAAGCACGTGCCAGCGCTACAAAGAAAATATCCCGTGATTTTTCATCAGCTACCGATGCTTTCCATACACCTGCAGGCGACATAGGAATACGTTGTGAATTCAACTCATTATTAATAGCAATATTCTTTTTGCACCAAGCTACCAATGCCTGCGGATTTTTTCGATAGTGTTCCACCTCATTAGCTGAAACTGCTTTCTGGAAAAACTCTTTATAAGGAGTCAGCATTTCATTTGCTATCCGCGGATTGAGAATAGAGGAATAATAATATTCTCCGCAATACCCGGCAACGGAATGGCGGAAATGATCTTCCAACACTTCCGGTGTTACATCGCGCAAATCCTTATCTGAAACCAACCTGAGCAAACTAAGTGCAAGCTCTGCATTCTTCTCTTTGGCAGCAACCGAAAGAAAATCGGTCAATGTCTGATGATTTCCTCTCGAAGCAACCAACAGACGAGATACAGACTCAGCATCCATAGCATACTTACGGGCAAATGCCACTCCTTGTTCTTCTGTGACAAAGGTAGCCACATATGCATTACGAATAGAATCTTCCTGTGCCATACGACGATTGTTTTCTGCCCGCTGTTCCGGAGTTACTTCAGGCAAATCCGTACCTTCGGCAGGAGGAACAATATCCAGTGTCAGTGAATACGTCTCACCCGGTTTCTTATCAAGGACAAGTATCAGTTCATTCTCTTTTCCAAAAGATAGTTTACCGAATCCGAAATTATCTCCTTTTGAAGCCCACACCAACATATCTCCTTTACCGGCTGTCAATGAAACCCGACCGGCGTCATCTGTACGTTTAGTAGCTACTGAGTAGAACTCGGCATAATTGTATACCTTAAACTCCACTTTAGCCTCCGATACAGGATTACCACCGGCGTCTATCACCGTAACAACTGCTTTTGCCGTAGGAGCATAGTTCTCAATAACATTAATTTCAGTATAGTTGGGTGTTTCATACATGATTTCTTCTGCTCCTTTATAACGTCCAAATACTTTTGTATGCATCAGCATCCCCCGGCTGGCTGGTGCGTTAAACCATCCCAGATTCAAGACAGGCTCCGGTTCGCAAGCTCCGAAAAAATACCATTTACCATCTGCCCAAGCCTCTACCCAGGCATGATTATCATCTGTGTGTGCCCAACGCGGAGTATATACCTGCCGGGCAGGAATCCCCACCGCCCGAAGTGCAGCTACGGTAAAGGTAGACTCCTCACCACAACGTCCGTAAGCCGTCTTGACAGAAGCTAACGGTGAACTGGTACGGGCATCACTCGGACGATAAACCACTTTCTCATGGCACCAATGATTTACTTCAAGAATAGCATCCTGCATCGAAAGTTTTTTAATGCGTTCTTTCAGCTCACCATAAAACACACTACGGGAATTATCCAGATTTTCATTATTCACCCGGACAGGAAGTACGAAATGACGAAAAACATCTTCTGGGATCTTCTTTCCCCAGGGCATTTCTTGCCGGGCCTGTTCAGACAAACGGATATTTTCCAGATAATAGTCTCCCGAATAGTCAGTGATATCTCCTATAGGCATATAAGCATACAAAAACATCAACGCTTCCCGTTCTGCAGTAGTCAACGTAGAATCATTAAAGATAGCAAACAAATCACCCAAAGGAAGTTGTAATTGTTTTATTCCGAAATCAGCTTTCACCTGGTTACGATATGCTTCCTCCTTCAGGAAATGAGTCTCACCACAGGATAATAAGAAAACAGCCAACAAAAGGCACGAGAAAAAGTGAATCGATATTTTCATTTTATTTCTATATTATATAATAAGGCACAATCAAAATCCGCTCAACTGGAATAGTATCATAGAGTACAAAGTTATGTAATATATTTGTAATATCCACTTGTCATTTCGGTCTCTTTTAAGAAAAAAGAGGGTGAAAAGCATATTTTTTATGTTGCACAACATGTTTTCCGTGAACTTTTCGTATCTTTGCAGTGTTAATAGAGAAAACAAGATGTAAAACCGCTCTTCAAAACGTGGAGGGCAAAAAAGATGAAGATTATGAAAAAGAATGCAAATGAAAAAATTATGATGTTGCAGTATCGTATTAAACGTTATCATGCAATGGGAAACGGAACAATGTGCCAGACTTTGAATGGCCAACTTCAAAAACTGCTTTCAAAGCAGATTGCCATGTAAACACACCACTATATTATATGTAACAAAAGCGAAGAGTCAAATTGGTTCTCCGCTTTCTTTTTATCTATACAATTCATTTACCTGAAATTCATCGGTTAATTCCAGGCTATAATCAAAATTATCTCCTAAATCTATGTCTATATTGAAATAAAAGAGAGGGTGTGTCAATAAAGTAAATTAACCATCATTAAAGCGCAGATTAACGCTAATTTACACAAAGATTAAATTAAATCCGCGGTCATTTGTGTTAATCTGCGTTTCTAAAGTTACATATTGATAGCTTTCTCAGGCTTTTGACACACCTTCTCTTTAAATAAAAATTAGAAATTAACCTTACGCTTCTTTACTTCTTCCACTAGTTTCGCAAAAGATTTATCCTTTCTACGTTTTTCATGTTCCGAAGCGGAGAAATGCCAAGCTTCCCGTCGAAGTTTCAAATAACTCTCATAAATTTTATGGTCTAATACACCACGGTTTACTGCTTCTAAAACGGCACATCCTGGTTCATTTATATGTCTGCAATCTCTGAAGCGACACATATTCGCATAATCAGAGATTTCCAAAGCTTCTATAAGTGAATCGGAATTATCAATAGCTAAACCAAATTCCCGGATTCCCGGAGTATCGATTAAAACTCCAGATTCGTCCATTAGCACCATTTCCCGCCGGGTTGAAGTATGCCTTCCTTTTCCCGTGGCCAAACTTACACCAGACGTAAGCAATACCGTTTTTCCGTATAATGCATTAACCAATGAACTTTTTCCGACACCTGAGGAACCGACAAATACAACCGTTTCACCTTTTGATATCGATTCCCGTAATTGTAGAATAGTCTGAGATTGGTAGATACTGGTAAAAAATACCGGTATCTGACGAACAATATGTTTCATTTGCTCATCAACTTTCCGCTTATCAAAATCACAATCTGCTTTATTAAGTACCAATACAGAATTAATATTTTCTTCCAATAGTTGAACCATAAAGCGTTCGATTCTGCGAACATTGAAATTATTATCAAGACTTTGCACGATAAACGCTTTATCAATATATGAAGCAATAGCTTGCTTATCCGCAACTGTTCCACTTTTCCTGCGATACAATGTCCGTTCACGAGGTAACATATCAACTATAATCCCTTTATTATCATCGAACGGTTGAAATATTATCCAATCGCCAGTACAAGGTAATTCAAAATCCGATTTTCCATACATCATATTTCCTGTGAGTTCACACTGAAATAGTCCATTCTCAGAAATAACTTCATAACAGGTACGGTGTACAATGGATATTCGTCCATGAGTAAAAGTGCTATATGTCGATTTTTGTTTCAATTGGTTTAATCTACTATTCCAACCATAATTATTTAAATTAATCATTGTCTTATCTTTTTAGCGATGAAAAATACATAACCATAGAATTCTTTATACTTACGGTACAGTTCTTCTTCAACAGATTGAAGTGCACTAAATTCTTCGGCTGTTTCATTTCCTGCATATTTATTAAGAAAAATCTCCTGGGCTGCAATTTTCAGAGCAAAGTAATGTTCTGTCCAGCAATTTTCCGGCAGAATAAATGTAGCAACAGGAAGATATCCCGCTTTACATATTTTGGCTATTTGGTGAGGAATTGTATCTATCTCAGGATATGCATCCATCCAGAATTTATTGATTTCCGCTGGGCGCTCATCTGTAAACCACGAACTTTCAGAAATAGCAATATACCCTCCTGTTTTCAAATACTTGCGCCACTCATTCAGTCCACGCTCAAAGCCAATATTATATATGGCTCCTTCCGACCAAATCATATCTAATTCTTCATTTTGAAAAGGAAGATTATCCATTGAACCCACAATACCTTTTACCCTGTCTTGCAAACCCAACTGCCTTGCATTACGATTGAAAATCTCAATAAAATTAGGAAGAAAATCAAGCCCGATAATCTTCCCCGGAACATTTTGAGCCAATACCATTGTCTGACCACCTGTTCCACAACCAATATCGGCAATAAGAGATTTATCATTGAGGTTATCCGTAAAACCCAATGCTTTCAGTGTTACTTCAGGACTTCCAGGTCCTTGTCGTTCCATATTGGAAAAAAAATCACAGATTAAATTAAGTTCGAAATCGTGAATTGTTTTATTTTCGTTACTCATTATCTTAATATATTTTACGTACACGGAAAGCATAACAATGCCTTCATCATTGTACGCAGATTAAACATGAATTATAATAATAGAAAACCACTCTCGAAAAGGGTTATCCGAGAGCAAACGAAAGGACAATCTGTATTAGAAATACAGATTGTTTATAAAACCAAATCCGATTTAAAAGTCATTGTCATGCTGCAAAGATATATAATATTCTGTTTTACAGCAAATTTATTACCTATAAAATGTATTATCATCACATTATATATCTACTTTGTAATCCTTATCCCCAGTCACTAAATTCAAAACTAAGTTGTTCCCACACTCCGTGTTGCTCTTCCATTTCATCTTTCGGATTGGAAACAGAAAGTCCTATCAACCGAATAGGGTGATGTTCATAATCCACCTCTTTTAATAACTGTTTTGCTAAGGGAAGAATCTTATCCAAATTCATCAGTTCATTAACCTGGGTGATACTACGCGTTATCTGACTAAAATCATGAAACTTAATCTTTAACGTCAGTGTATTTCCTCTAAATTCCTTTCGATGTAATCTCTCTACCAGCTCCACTGCCACATGATACAGTTCAATAATAACTGAAGAGTGTAAAGAGATATCTTTCTCTAATGTTCGTTCGCAACCAATAGATTTACGGATGCGAATAGCTTCTACCGGGCGAAGATCTACTCCACGGGCAAAATCATAATACAATGTACCAACCTTACCAAACTGCCGGATAAGCATTTCCACCGAACATGTGCGTAACTGTAATCCATTATGAATACCCAAAGAATGCATCTTTTTAGCGGTCACTGGCCCTACTCCCCAAAATGATTCAATAGGCAGAGTAGCTATAAAATCCATTGCCTGATCCGGATGAATGGTACACAAGCCGTCGGGCTTACGATAGTCCGAAGCAATCTTTGCCAAAAATTTATTGTAAGACACGCCGGCGGAAGCTACCAGGTTCAATTCTTCCCGAATACGTTTTTTAATTTCACAAGCTATATCTACAGCAAGCCGGATTCCTTGTTTGTTCTCCGTCACATCCAGGAAAGCCTCATCCAGTGAAAGTGGTTCAATGATATCCGTATAATCATGAAATATTTCATGTATCTGACGTGATACGGATTTATACACTTCCATTCGTCCGGGAACAAAGATCAATTGTGGACACAAACGCTTGGCTTTTTGCGATGCCATGGCCGAACGTACCCCATAACGACGAGCCTCATAGCTGGCAGCCGCCACTACACCCCGTTCTTCCGAATGCCCTACAGCAAGCGGTTTGCCACGCAGTTCCGGATTATCCCGCTGCTCTACGGAAGCATAAAATGCGTCCATGTCAATATGAATTATTTTTCGCTCCACAATCTTTTGTTTCGAGGATCAAATATAAGAAAATCCGCATATATCCTAATAGGATTTACACGGATTTTCATTTCACTAACCTCCGGTTATAAACTATTCACAAACTTTTTGGGCGATTCCCCGTAATACTTCTTAAAAACCTCCCGGAAGTATTTCGGATCACTAAAACCTGTAAGATCTGCTACCTCGGCTACCGTATATTTTTTACTCATCAATAGAATCAACGCTTTATTCAGCTTCACCGTACGAATGTAGTCGGCCGGTGCCTGATGAGTGATCGATTTGATCCTGGTATAAAAACCGGACCGGCTCATATTCATTTCAGCACTAAGCATATCCACATTAAAATCGGGATTGGAAAGATTCTCCTCCACGAGCCTCCGTACTTTATCAAGAAAATTTTGTTCATCTCCGGAGAAAGCATCTTCAAGATCGGATTTAGCCTCATCTTTACCACCAAGTACCAATGTTATATATCTTTTTCTTATAATCCGGCGATTAAATATTAAGTTGTTTATCTCTACCCGCAGGCGAGATATATCGAGAGGCAACGCCAAACAACAATCTGCCACTCTTTGAGAATCATCTCCCACATTCACAGGATCTTTGAATAGAATAACAGGAATATGAGCAGTTTTCACATCAGATTTTATTTGAAGACAAAGTTTTTCTCCCGAAATCATATCAAAAGCCTCAGCCAAAAGTACAACCTCCGGTCGTTCTTTACGTATTACATCACAGATAGACTCTGCTTTAGATACCGTATAAACATTGTATTCTTCTGATAACACCTGTATTAAGAATGAACTGAATTCTCGATTTTCTTCCACCAACAGGATAGAATGCTTCTCTCGATTTTCTCTTTCTGAAAACTTCCCGCAAACGGTGTCTCTCAACAAAAAAGCCTCCTCATCCGGATGTTTTTTATAAGTAGAAAATGAAGTTCTGAATAATGAAGTAACTGACAATGAATCCTGCACACTTGAGAATTTTCTGAAAACGATAGGGAAAGTAAGAATGACAGATGCTTTTTTATTTTTGTTTGAACAGAAAAGAATTTTTCCTTTATGTAATTGTATTAATCTACGGATTAGCAACCAACTTATTACGCCAAATGAGTAAGTTTCCTTCCCTTTTTTGTGATATAGCATTTTTTTTTAACACAGTCATTATCTGTAAATTCTAATTTAATTTTCCAGTTTCGCAAAGTATATACAGTAACTATTTCGATACTTTCTCCCTCATTCATACAATCAACTATCATTTCTAATAGCCCCTGTAATATGGCCGTCATCTTTTCTTTATCAATCCAAACATGTGCAAAACCGGGGGTTCCTTCCCAATGCAATTTTATTTTTTTCTGCTTTACAGAAGAAGATATGGATTCTATTGTTTCACCCAAGTAAGTATTCAACTCTGTTTCGAGTAAAGAGAGCCGTCGGGGATGAGAAGTTATACGCCCAACAGTAACTAAATTAGTAAACATACTATCAATACCTTTGATCTGTTGCAAAATATTTTTAAGAGTATCCGAAGAATACTGCCGACATAGATTTTCCAATGGATTTTTAATCAATGTCAATGGCATACACACATCACGGGCGGCACTAACAAAGACTTTCACTGTTTCCCTGGATAAGTTTCTCTGTCTCCATACCAACCAAACATAAACAAACAGAAATCCCAATAACACGATCAATATGCCATAGCATAAAAAAGCCCCTCTCGTTTGCCACAAGGGGGGATGTATGATGACCCGCATATTTCTTTGTGAAATCGGATTACCATTCTGCGCGGATACTGCCCGCACAGACACCAGATGCTCTCCCGGAGTAAGATTGGAAAAAGAAATAAGATTTTTTCGGGTAGGTGGAGTCCACTTCCGGTTATTTAATTTCCATGAATACAGAATCAATTCAGACGCATCATAATTTATAGTAGCAGCTGTAAATGAGAATGTATTTTGATCATAACCCAAATTCAACACTTTCGTATAATTCAGAGCATGGTTTAGGGGAGTATTCTTCGTGGTAGTAGTAATCAGCTGATGTAAAATACTAAAATTATCCAAATACAGATATGGATGAATACCATTCAACGAAAATGATGCCTGTTTATCAAACCGGAATGCTCCCATAGAGGTGCCCAACATTAAAATTCCGTCCCTCAAAGAACTTCCGGAAGTAAGATTGTCAATTCCTCCCAATAATAAATGAAATTCCTTATTCGCCGGATTAAAATTATAAAGTTCTTTTCCGGTTCCTATCAACATACAATCTCCATCCGGTACAATCAAAGAAATGTCACGAATGTATTCACTGGCATAAATTTCAGTCTGATCCTCTTCCTGATTTATAATTAATAACCCCTTCCCCCCTGTACCAACATAAAGCTTTCCATATTCATCCTGATAGAGTGAACGGATAAAAGGTTGTGAAGACACAGGCAATTTAATCCTTTTCCATTCCTGAGTTTTCCCATTTAGTAAATATAACCCACAGTCAGTACCTATCCATACATAAGTATCGTCTTTTGGAAAAACTACATTGGCAGATATTGTATCAGCAAATTTATCCCCTATTTCCATTTCATCTTTACGAATCAGAAATAATCCATGCATATAGTTGGCCACACAAATATCTCCCGAAGGCAATTCACAAAGAGAGGTGTATAACTTACAAGGTAAGTTTGATGTCAGCTCCTGCCACTGATGAGTCTCAGGAGAATAACAACAAACTCCCTTATCGGTAGCAAACCAAATATGCCCTTCCGAATCCCTCAGCACAGCATTTACCCTGTCATTAAGCAGCGATTGATTATTTCCTTCAATGTGCCTGAACCATTTATATCTTTCCTGACCAGGTGGCGTATACATCGTTATTCCATCCGGAAAATCAGCAACCCATAGGCGTTGGTATTCATCCACATACAAATCGGCAATTCGATTACTGCGGATACCCATTTCTTTTCCAATATCAGTATCGAGAAAAGGAGTGATCTGATAATTCTCCATATTCATTTGAAAAACCCCTACTCCATCGGTAGCAATCAGAAGATTATCCTCTCCCAATAACTTCAGGTTATTTACCCGAAGATCCTTCCAGCTTTTATGAGAACAGAGTAGTTCACCATTATCGCAATCAAAAATATTTATCCCTTGCGACCGGTCAACAATGACAAGATTATGCCATTTGGGAGAGTAAAACAGATTATATATCTGCTTACAGTGTCCTCCCGACAGTTCCTGAGAAATATTTGTAATACTCTCATCCAACAAAGAAAAAGAAAAAACACCCCGATCAGAGCTGAGATAATACTGGCTATTCCCCACAGGCAATATTCCTGTTATATCCCCCAACGTGTGCTGTATCCGACATACGGCCTTGGTAGGTAAATAGCAGACATACAATTCATCTTTGCTACAAAACCAAAAATTATCCAAACTATCAAGAGTTAGAAACATAAACGTTCCTTCCATATGCTTTCGAAAGTCAGAATAACCTTCAAAACGGTCACAGCTCCTGTTGTAGGATAACAAATAACCATCTCGCGTAAGCACCCACAATTCTTTTTTACTATCAATAAAAAGTTCGCTATTAACTGAATAAAAGTCAATCGAGTCATTATCAGCCTGTAAATCATAGTGTTTCAAAGAAGTGCCATCATAGCGATTTATCCCGTTATAAGTCAAAAACCACATGTATCCGCACACGTCTTGCTGAATTCGGAAAATAGACCGGTTATCTGTTTCTCCATTTCCTGATACGTGTTTACAGATGCCGGCATTACACACTAAGCCATACATCATTATAACAATAAATAATGCATATTTCATTTTTTATAAAATTTAAATTGAAAGAAAGTAGTTTGTAAAAATCAGAAACTATTCAGCAGACTTTAGAAAGAAGTAATGCTGCCCTATTCACAGCGTGAGTAGGTGATCTTATTTTACGTGCTCCTTCACGATTCAAATCCTGCCCCTTCATGGTATAGGAATTAAACAAACGAAATACTATTTATATTCTTATATCAATCTTATTGATCAGACATTGAGTATAATGGAGATGAGGGAAACGTACAAAATCAATCCGACTGATATAACAACGAATTATACATTCAAATTGTTTAGCAGACTCCGCTAATATTGAAAAATAGAAAGTAAAAGAGTAATTATACAAACTAAAAGAACAATATAAAGATCAAGAAAAGAGAAAATGATGCATAGAAGAGTGAAGCATTCACGACAAGAAAACAGATATAAAAATAAAAAAAGTTCTCCCATACCTTTGAATCTCAAAAAAATGAGTAATTTTGCATGCCATAAAAATAAAAATTCTTATGGCAATCTACGTAGAAGAAGTTTCCAGAACTTTTGGTGAATACTTACTTATTCCCGGTCTTACTACCAAGCAGTGTGTCCCCTCTAATGTTTCATTGAGAACACCGTTGGTAAAACACAATGTGGGTGCACAATCGGCAATCGAATTGAATATCCCTTTTGTTTCAGCAATCATGCAATCTGTATCCGGCCCTGAACTGGCTATTGAATTGGCACGTAACGGAGGCCTTTCTTTTATCTTTGGTTCACAACCCATTGCCAGCCAGGCAGAGATGGTGCGAAAAGTGAAAAAGTTTAAGGCTGGTTTTGTCACAAGCGATTCAAACCTGACACCGGAACATACGTTGGACGATGTACTCCGCCTGCTTGCACAAACAGGGCATTCTACTATTGGTATTACAGACGATGGTACCCCGAATGGCAAACTATTAGGACTCGTTACCAGCCGTGACTATCGCATATCAAGAGATGCACGCGACAAAAAGATCAAAGATTTCATGACTCCTTTTGAAAAACTGATTGTAGGTGAAGTAGGGCTTACACTAAGTGAAGCCAATCAGATAATCTGGGATCATAAACTCAACACCCTTCCTATCATTGATAAAGAACAACATCTGGCTTATTTCGTCTTCCGTAAAGACTATGACAGCCATAAAGAGAATCCCAATGAAGTATCCAGCCCGGATAAGAAACTATTGGTAGGCGCCGGAATCAATACCCGTGACTATATGGAACGTGTTCCTGCTCTGATAGAAGCCGGTGTAGATGTACTTTGTATTGACTCTTCAGATGGTTACTCGGAATGGCAGTATGAAACACTGAAATGGATCAAAACAAAATATGGTAACAAGGTACTGGTTGGTGCCGGTAATGTTGTTGATAAAGAAGGGTTCCGTTACCTGGTAGAAGCCGGAGCCGATTTCATAAAAGTAGGCATTGGCGGAGGTTCTATCTGTATCACCCGCGAACAGAAAGGTATTGGACGTGGACAGGCAACCGCTTTGCAGGATGTAGCCAAAGCACGTGACGAATACAAAGCTCAAACGGGTATCTATGTACCTATTTGCAGTGATGGTGGCCTGGTACAGGACTATCATATGGTGCTTGCTTTGGCTATGGGAGCTGACTTCCTGATGATGGGACGTTATTTTGCCCGTTTTGACGAATCTCCTACTAAAAAGTTATGTATCAAAAACAGTTATGTAAAAGAATACTGGGGTGAAGGTTCCAATCGTGCACAAAACTGGCAACGGTATGATATGGGTGGAACAGAGTCATTGAAGTTCGAAGAGGGTGTAGACAGTTACGTACCTTATGCAGGCAAGATGAAAGACAACCTTGCTGTAACTCTGGGTAAAATCAGAGCTACCATGTGTAGTTGTGGTGCTGTCAATATCCCGGAATTGCAACAAAATGCCAAGATCACCATGGTTTCATCAACAAGCATTACCGAAGGTGGCGCACATGATGTGATTCTGAAAGAGAAAGGATAATAATTATCATCTATCATATACACAAAAAAGGTTCATTCAACAAACACTCATTTTGCTAATAGTGTTAATGTGTTTTTTAACACTTTGGATTTACCTTACAAGAGTGTACATTTTAGTTTATCAAGAGTGTACAATATAGTATGGCAAGAGTGTACAATTAACACTCACATAGGTGTACACTCTTGTATATCTTAAAACAGGGTATATATATTAGCTATAAATCAAGCGATTACACAAGAATAAATATTCATATACTATCTTACATCTCTTTTTTAATAAATCTTGTACTTACTTTTTTGATAACCACATATTTGTTGGATGAACATAAAAAAAGAAACCACCCTTAAAAGAGTGGTTTCTTTTTTTGTGTGGAGCTGGAGGTATTGTTGCTTTGATCATAACTGCTTTGATCCGATTACATATATTACTGTATATCAACGCTGTATGTAATTAACCACATCTTTTTATAGCACATAAAATCTTGTATGCTCAAAAAAGGGGGGAATAAGAATTACCCTGTATTCCCCACGATTTTTATTTCTATCTTCGCTGAAAATAAACCTCAAAACAGTAAGACGTATGATAGAAATTAATCACAGTTGTAGAGCATTCCTTAATAATAAGGGACAAGTAGTTATTCGTGTTAGATGGAATAATCGGAAGGACGAAGTTGGTTTTTCTGTTGGTTGTAATGCCGATCCAGACAAATGGGATAAAGAGAACCAAAGAGCTAGGTATAATACTACTCATAAAGTTGGTGGAAAGACGGTGGTAGCTAGAGATATTAACAATCGTATTTCTCAATTTCTAGAGTGCATCGAGGAGTCTTTTACAGAATACAGCTTAAATTCTCAGTTGCCAACCAAAAGGGAATTGAAGGAACTGGTTAATGAGAAGCTGGGACGAATAAAAGAAGAGGTAGTACCAGATAATCCAATAGAGCGGGAAAAGTCTTTTCGTGAAATTTTCAATGACTTTTTAGAAGTTTGCTCCACAGAGAGAAGCTGGAGTGAATCTGTACATCATAAATATGTTCAAGCATGGAATCATTTAAACAGCTGTGATCCCAACATATCTCTAGCGACACTTGATAAGAATAAGATGACAGAACTTAAAAAATGGTATGTAAAAAATGGATATCGTAACCGCACCACTGTAAAACAATTCAGAATATTAAAGTCTTTTCTTAGATGGATTGATGCTAATGGTTATCCGGTAGAGCAAGGAGTACTCAGCTATAAAGTAAACTTAACTGTGACTAAAAAGGAAGTGACTTTTTTGAAATATAAAGAATTACTCCATTTTGCATCTTTCCAATTTCCTAAAAGTAAAGAGTATTTAGATAGAGCTAGAGATATGTTTTGTTTTATGGCGTTTACATCTTTGCGTTATTCTGATTTAAGCGCATTAAAGAGAGCGCATATTTCAAATGGGAATATTGAGATGTATACTCAAAAAACGAATGATAGAATTACTGTTCCTATAATAGAAGATGCTCAAAAGATTATAGATAAATATTCATGGTATCACTCCAAGAACGGTACAATATTCCCTGTTGCTTCGAATCAGAAACTTAATGATTACCTGAAAGAAGCTGCCGAGTTGGCTGGTTTAGATAGAGAGATAGTTGAAACCTACTTTATAGGTACGCAACGGCATGAAGAAATCCATAAGTTTTATGAAACGATAAGCTGTCACGATGGACGTAGAACTTTCGTTTGCTGTTCCTTAGCTTTAGGGATATCTCCGACAGTAGTAATGAGTTGTACCGGACACGCAGATTATGAAAGTATGAAACCGTATATAGAGGTAGCAGACGAAACACAGAAGATGCAAATGGAGAAATGGAATACTCACCAATATAAGTCTAATATCATAGAAAGGCTAGATAAAATGAATCCGGCACAATTGAAAGAACTTTGTGAACATATTAGGAGTATAGCTTAACAAAATTTCATATATTTGAGGCAGCATTCGGGAAAAACGGGTGCTGCTTTTTATTGTAATTGCTTAAATTAATACTATTATGGAAAACGAAAATATCACTTTAAACGAAGCTAGTATTTTCTATAAGAGAATAGACAAGGATACTTATTTAATCGGTAAGGATAAAGATAGTTACGGACAATTTTTAATAGAAGATGCGATCGCTCCATTATTATTCTCTTCGATTAATGAAATCAATAGGAAAAAGATGACAACAGACTCGTTATCTCCAGACCGAAGATTTATTTTTTATTTTTATCTAATGACTTTATATTTTCCAAAATCCATAGCTAGTATCTGGTCTAGTCAGATCCATTCATATTTTGAATATGAATCTAAAACAATTGAGCAAGAATGTCTGAATTTAGATTCTAAAAAAACAGAATTTGCGACAGAATCTTTTTTAAGAATGATTTTCTCTATTATGAATTTGACAGATGCTTTAGATTTTTTGTATCCCGGATGCTTTACGTTTGAAGAAAAAAAATCGTTAGAGAATACATATCAAACAGACCAAAAATCTTTTCCCAAATGGTTTCTTTTTGAATATAGTGATAAAATAAACAATTGGATTAGTGAGATGTTTAAGGCTAAGTTTTTTTATGATGATTATATTAGAAAAAAAATATTAGAAAGAGGATTACCCGTTGTCCATAAAAATGAACAATATGAATTAAACTGGATTTTTATTCAATTTGTGGCTATAGATCGTGTAGTAAGAGAGTTTAGTACTGAATATGAAGAATGGAAAAGTAATATATACACCACTGGTATATTCAATCTAGAGAATGTGATACTAACATATACTTATGCTCTTGATAAACTAAATTGTTTTCGGACATATTATACTTTTTTTGAGAAACGTATATTATCTCCATTTTTTCGCATGATGCATAATAATACGCTAAAAAATGAGGAAAAAGAATGGATTATAAGGAAATTACGAGATTTAGGTATAGATGGCTTTATGCAGGATGAGTATAATATGTATAAACACAAAAACGATGAACATATAATTCACTTTTGTGATATTGTAGATTCTCCATTAACAAATAATGATATTTATCGCTTACCTATGCCAGATGGATTTGATAATAAGAAATTAGTAAAACTTCACCAAGCTTTTTATAGTTATGTTGATGCCGGACAGCCTTTGTGCTTTTTTTTAGGGAGCAGTACATCTAATACTGATACAAAAACTGTATTATGGAATGGTGACCGTCACACCCTTCAAGTTTTTATAAGAGAATTATATGGTAAAGATGCTAAAGGAAAACTTAAAACTGTTCCTGATGGCATATGGAAAATAACCAGTAATATTTTTATGCCGAAAGGGAAAAAGTTAAGTGAGAATACATTAAAAACGGGGAAAATAGGAACAAAACAATTACCGGAAGAGACTAGATTAGAGATAGCGGAGAATATCCAAAAAATAAGAATCTTAAAATGGAAAGATACTAATTGACTCCATTATATAATATTCTATATAACATATATATAACGTTCATATAATTTGCATTATATATCTCATAATCATGGAATTACACTTGCTGTAATTCCATTTTTTTGTGCATATATTTGTGCCAGAAATCAAAACGATCGTAGCAAGGATTTCAATAGAGTAGTAATATAAAATAAATATATAATGAAAACTTTCGAACTAAGAGATAAGCCTCTTTTCCAAGCTACCTTAGGTGATCTGATAGAGGCATTAAATGAAGGGTTTGCTAATGAAGGTAAAGATGGAAGAGCTAACACAAATCCGTCAAGTGAGAAACGGTATGTATATGGTCTATTTGGCATAAGTAAGCTCTTTGGCTGTAGTCAAGCAACAGCTCAAAGAATCAAATCAAGTGGTGTCATCGATGCAGCTATTTCTCAAAATGGGAAGATCATTGTAGTCGATGCAGATCTAGCTCTAGATTTACTAAGAGTGTCTAATAAAAAATGGGGGCGTAAGTACTCCAAGTAATTAACCGGAATAGACAGTTTCGTTGGAAAATATGCCGGCTATTTTCAATGGTGAAGCTGTCTATTCATAAATCAAGAAAAAGCATGAAAGAAAAGAACTGGGAATTACTTGTCTTAAATGAACAGGTAGGACAGATTGGAGAGATTGGTGTAGCTCCAATGGTAACAGTTTCATTAGTGAATGTCCAGCAAGACTCTTTGATAAACAAATCAGAGATGGTCAATGAGGTTCAGCTATGGCTAAATATGCTCAAATATGAGAATAAAATGTAGTGATATAAGATCGATTATAATCAAGTAATCGTGTATGTAACTAATTGAAGTCAAGAAAATTAATATGTGTAAAACGTTTGATTTATTCACTTATATTTGCTCACGAAATTAAAAAAATAACCACTAAAATCTTAGAAAATGGAAGAAGAAAGAAAAACAGTAGGTGCTGTGTTAAATGAGCAGAAAGAACAGAAATCCGCAAAAAAGAATGGTGCAGCTCCTCAAAAAGGTAAGAACGCCTCAGTAGAGTCTCCGAAAGCTGATAAGGAGACTGAACAAGAACCGTTAAAACTCACTCGTGGTCAAATTTTTACTCTCACAACTCTTCTTATATATAAATATCGGTTTGCTCGCATCTTAGTAAACAGGGATATTGATAAGGAGGAGGTAAAAAAGAAGATTGAATCAATCAGAGCCGCAAAGGGTGTTATAACCCCTTTCTTGGTACTTTCGGCTAAGGAATGTATCGAAGCAGGTCTTGATGTAGTGGACTATAATGGCAATGTTATAACCAAGGATACCCCTGATCTTGAACACATTCTAGTGATATTGGATGGTCAGCACCGTTGGGAAGCCATTAAAGAACTTAAAAAGGCTGGTGAGGACTATGAAGCTTACTTTATTCTACCACTTACAGATCAATATGATCTTATGACGATATTAAAGGAGGCGAATACTTCTGTGAATCCTTGGGATGGAATTGATTGGCTAACGATGGCTATCCAGACAGCAAAAGTTCGTGGTCTTGATACTTCCAAGTTGGAATGGCTGAAATCTTTAGCAAATACAGAAAACATTTCTGATTCTGCGGCTTCCTTATTCGTTACTGGGGGTAAAAAGATATACTCAAAAGCCACGATTAAGTCTGCCATTGATTCAAAAGACCCTGATAAATTGGAAACGCTAGTTGATGAGGATGGACTTGACCGTAATAAAAATCTTTATGATGCTGCTATTGCTAAATTGAACATAAAGACAGTTGGCTTGAAAATAACTCCTAAAATGCTATTTAGTTTTGTAGAGCAACTCATTAACAAAAACAAGCCGATTAACGATGCGTATGCTCATGTCATCGAGTTTCTAAATTCTCTTTCAAAAGAGCAGATAGAATCTCTTGATAATGCAAAGAAGACTACTAGCAGGAGCAAAGATCAGGTTATTACAGGTCTTTTCAAGAGTTATTGGAAAGCATTTACCGAGCGAGAAACCTTAAGCTAAAATTGAAAAAATGGAGGGAGGGGTGAGAGACCTCTCTCTTTTAATGAGAATTACGAATTACACTCAAATCATAATTGAAAAGGTTAAACTCTATTTCCTCTCCATAGTGATAAGTTTACCAAAGTGATACGAGAATATAATAAAACAAGGATATGATGACATTACAAGAATTAAAACAAAAAGGATATGTCTTATGTTTGCCGCAAAAGATACGCTTAGACACAGGACTCATAGGAAAACTGACATGCAATCTACATTATAATGCCAACGCACCGATGCTACATGTAATTCCTGCTAAGATATTCTTATCAAGGGGATGGTTGGCTGTAGATGATAACGGAGAATTGATATCTCTTCTTGATACTGATATAGATCGGAAATTAGTATTAATAGAAGATATTAGCTTGTACTTTGCATTGCAACAGACAAGGATACTTGATAGTAATATAGCGGTAGATATACTCACAGAAATGCCAAGAAGTAGAAAATGGACTTTTTAAAGAGATAGCATTATGCCAAAAGTAAGAGACTACAAGGACATAGAAGTTGTGTTCGATCCGTCTGATACAAATTTAACTATTAAACATCAAACCGGAGATGCCATAATTCCATGTAAGGGAGGGGCTTTTATTGTTCCTCTCCCATGTGGAGGTGGAAAGAGTACGGCTACTTGTAATCTGGTTGCCAAGAGATGTGATAAAGGAATCGTAATCTTTGTTGCTACACGTGCCGATGCAAATGATATGAAGAAAAGGCTGGAAAGTCTGTCTCTCCTTGCATTGAAAGACGAAATAGTGATTTTACATCAAGAAGATTATTACTACAGTAGTTACATAGCACATCCTGAACAGGTAACAAAGAAAAAGGTTCTGATTGTTCCCAGTGTTCACCTCTATTTGGATTATCTGCCAGCCCTATTTGCTTATGATAATGAGAAAATAGTTGATATAGCTAAATATACTGGAAACTTAGGAGCATTACTAAAGTCTACCGAAGTACGCAAGTTCTGTATAATAGACGAACAGCCATCCTTTATACAATCCTTTAATACATTTGAACGGCTTAAAATTCTTGCTTATATGGGCAACTTGGGGACATCATCAAAAGGTAGCATCCCCGTTGGAGCAGGTTTATATTACCATTGTTTGGGAATACAGGAAATGAAGGCTGTGAATAGTACATTCTTAAGAAAAACCAGCGATCATTTATATAGTACTAAGTCAGCCCTGAATACATATCGAGAGGAAGAGGTATTAGTGTATATCAACCAAAATTATTCAGTTATATGGAATGCAAAAGGGAAGTATTATCCAATATATCACTTTATAAAGGATTGGGTGGTAAAGGGGATGCAGATGAATGTTATCATACTGGATGCTACTGCGGATGTGTTAAGCGATTATAAGAAAACACCTTTTAGGTTGATCCAGAATTCGGGAAAGATGTACTCGTCACCTATAACCTTTCAAGAATTTCCAATGTCCCTTGAAAGATGGTTGTTCGAGAAAGATGTAGACGATAATACAATTCGTGACAGAATACAGGATATAGTTGATGAGTTGGCAGATCAGATACAACAGGCTTCTCCGTTGCTTATTGTCACATGGAAATATATGGTAGCCAGAGACAGTGATCCAGATAAAGAAGATAAGCACCTGAATATAATGACAGTGCTTGAAGAAGAACTAAATAAAAAAGGATTGGCAGGAAAATACAGTATTATCTATCGTGGTTCCGGTCAAGATAAAGCTACCAATGCTTTTAGTAATTATGCAGGCATCTCTTTTGTCGGAGAATGGCGAACGGGCAAATCTGGATTATCCTTGATTAATAAAAACTACGGCATTCATTCGACTGAACGAAGAATAAGAATAGCTGGAATGATCCAAGCTATATGTCGGTTACGGATAAGACAACATAATGGTGATCCGATTCATGTATTCTATTCAGATGATATAGATCCACAGCTAATGAAAGATGTCTTTGATTATTTCAAGGAGAATAGTGATGCGGGGGTAAGCATAAGTGGAATGCCTGTTCTTATGCCAGCGACAAAAAGAACACCTGTATTTCTTAAGAAGGTAGTAGCCTTGTGTGGATATGATCCTAAACTATTGGATACCATAAAGTATTGTAGAACATATACACTTACAATTAGGTTGAAGGACATCCTTGGACTTATCCCTATGAAAGAAAAGAAAGCTCGCTCGTATGATCCGTTAAAAGATACGTTAAAGAAGGAGTATAATATTATCCTCAAAGTGGTACGATAGTAAAATTTCGTTAGGTGGGATATTCTCCTACGATCTACATTACTATTATATAAGAGATTAATAACTTAAATCCCACCTTTTATAATAAATAGAATATGACAGATAAGATAACTTTAATAGAAGGATTATTTAGGAATCAGTATGTCTGTATATCAGAACTACTTGATCTAAAGAATAAAATAGAAACTCCTTATGGATATATAAAGGATATTACTTTAGATATTCAGAGAAATATGGGTAATAAGAAAAAACAAGATTGGTTAAAGAAGAAATTACCTGTAGCTTTGGTTAATGGCATTTTTGGAAAAAGATTAGATACGGCATTATCAGATTATTCTTGCTATATCTGTATAGACTTAGATTATGATCTCCCCAATGAGTTATCAGAGAGAGATTCTGATTGGGTGAAACACACTAGTGATCCTTATGTTAAGATGGCTTTCCATTCACCAAGAGGAGGAATAAAACTAATTATCCAACATGATTCCCTTGATCCAGCTTTTCATAAAGAACTGTATAGCTCAATCAGTGGATACTTTGGGAATACGCATATAGATTCTAAATGCGACAATCTATCAAGGGCACATTTCATAAGTTATGATCCAAAGGTATATTACAATTCAAGCTCAAAGGTTTTCCACTTTACCCCATCATCTCCAACCAAAGTTACTCCTTATGTGGCATCAAAGACTATAAAAAGTACAGGTACGACATTTTGGAAAAATCTCATGTTACAGCCACCTAAATTTAAGAATCCTGATCAGGCTATAAAGAAAGTACAAGAGCTATCGGATAGGTATTTTCCTGTTAGTCGGGGATTTCGGAATTCCAATCTGTTTCGGTTTGCTTGTAAACTACATGACTATGGTGTCTCCAAAGATGATGCTCTTATGTATTTGCTGTTGCGTTATGTTGAACCTGATTTTGACGGAACAGAGATTGAAGGGATAGTCGAAAGTGCATATAAATAAAAATGATTGAGGAGATAGTTAGGAGTGACTATCTCTTTTTGTTAATTTTCTTATTTTCTATTCAATATAATGATTTTATAACTACTTTTACAGAAAAGGACAATATATAAAATTACGGAATATGATATATCGAAAACGGAAAGGTAATCAAAAATGTGACCTTGAACGTACATTAAATAAATTATATAGATGTCGAGATATGGAAATCACCAATCTTTGGCAGCGTTCAATCTTCTTGGCAGTATTTTTAACATTAACGCTTTCAGGGTATGGTATTCTTATCTCAAATCTTTTTAGCAATAATGTATTTATAGAACTAAATTACAAGATTCTTCATGGTGCTGCCTTTGCTATTGGATTATTAGGTTTTACACTATCTGTTATTTGGGTGTTGATGGCTAAAGGGTCTAAAGCATGGTATGAAGTATATGCAAAAGCTATCTCAGATTTTGAAGAAGAGTTTAAACATGAATTAGGAATACCACAAATATATTTGATGGGAAAAGTAGACTTTTTAGACAAAGATATGGAGAAAAAAGATGATGATGGCTTCTACTGTAATAAAAAAATAAGTAATATTGATAGTGGGGCTTATTCGGTGTCTAAATTGAATATATTAATAGGGTGGGTTTTCCTTATCACATGGAGTGTGGTGATAATATTACATTTATCAGCTTTTATGGCTTTATTATTAGAGTCTTGGAGTTGCTTCTATTTATCTATTTGTCAAAATAACTACGTGTTATATATTATCTCTGCTTCTTTGGCTGGTCTTTTTTTTACATTTATCTCACTATTTATAACAGTGAGATTAAAAACTTTATCGGCTAGTAATTATCTTATGGATTTTGACTATAGAAAGGAGAATAGAGAAAAGTATGAACAACTTACTAAAATAATAAAATGAAAAATACATTAAAAGGAATTCTGGAGGCTTTTCAAGGAGCAAATGGAGATGAAAAGTTATTGCTAGAGGAAATGGATAAACTTGCTCACCATTTCTTCTTTGGTGGATATTTCCAAGTAAACAATAGAAAGATTTATCTTCGTGATATAGAATTCTATTACCATGAAGAAGGTGAAGGAGCAAAGATCAAGGATTATATTATGTATCATACTTCTGATAAAATAAAAGATCCTACTATGAAGAATGAGTATTATTCCTTTGGTTCATTTAACGCACATGTATCGGGAATTGATTTTACTTTTGAAAATAAAAAAAAGGAATATAGAGCTTCTATTCTAATCAGAGGTATTAAGGTAATAGACAAAGATAGTGAACCTATAATTGAAACAAGACCAACCTATGTCTATGAATATCTTCTTATGGGTAATTCTCTTTTTGATGATGGCATACATATTAAATGGATTGACGAAGAATTACCAACCGAACCAATAGAACAGGGTTATCGAAAAAATGTATGTCAATATGATCCTTTTGGTAATAGGATAGAATATCAAGGCGATGCAAACAATAAACCTGTCACAATCGGAAAAAAGAAATACTACCAATGTACACGCAAGTGGAGGTTTGGGATTAAAGAAGAAACAAGTAAATAATTAAATTTGAAAGTAATGAGTCTAAAAAAAATATTAACAGTTTTGGCTAGTGAATACTTTGTAATTGGTATAATAAATATGAAAAGTTGTGTTGCAAATTTGACTTTGAAAAATTATCCTTCAGTAGATATTTTTGAAATAGAACTCAAAAATGGATAAAACAATAAACATACAGTGAAGATAATAAGAGAAAAATCAAATTATCAGGTAGGATTAATGAGAAGTTAAAGAATATTGTAAATGAAAAAGACAAAGGATTTTATATCTTTGTTTATATTGATAAAAGTGAAAGGGCTCAATATTTTATTATCGTAAGAAGAGATTGTTAAACTTATTGTAAAGACGGATAATCTATGCTTTAGTAAACTTCGGTTTAAAGAATTGAAGGATTATAAAGAAAAAGACGGAGTTCACTAAATACTTATTTTATAAGTGAGTTTTTTGATAGCTAGCACTAGTAGAGACTTCAGAAGCTCTTCATTTTATGATATATCCTTGCTTGTGTGTTAAATTTTACAAATAAATAAATTTCTGTGAAAAGATATTGACCAGCTATAATAAATATCGGCTTTTATTTTTTTAATTTGCATAAAAATTATTATTAGTATGATTACAAAAATAACTTTCTCTAATTATAAAGCATTTGATTATGCGACTATTGACATTCGACCAATAAATGTATTTTTAGGTGCAAATAGTATTGGTAAAAGTAGTATTTTACAACTGTTGTTGATGCTTCAGCAAACAGCTTTGAGCCCTAATTATAAGTCTCCTTTACGATTAAATGGTAGTTATGTGAGCCTGGGCGAATGTATAAATTTATTAAAAGGGAAAGACCCTAATAAGAAACTTAAATTTGAATTGGAAATTGATAAAGAAACCAAGGATGTTCAATTTTTTTTCAGTAATATAATTGAGACATATTTTAAACCTATTATTATTGTTACATTAGGAATATGTAATAATAAAGACATATATAATAGAATAGGTTATAAGAGAGATATTGATTTCTTTTTTGATGATTCAGCAGAAGTATTTAGAAGGATTTCTAAGTCTTTATTTTTAAGTTTGGTAAGTGATGCAATTAGAAACTTAAATGAGTTGAATGAAAAAAACAATGAAATGGTAGTGCAATATTACCCCTTTACCAAAATGGATTATAGGGCGGTTATTATAGAAAATTTAAAAAGAGGAAAAATCAGTGAATTTGAAACTGTTTATGATTTCTTTTGGAATTTACTGAATCAACGAGAACACAATTTGTCTTTTGCTTGTGAATTAGAGTATATGGACAAGGCTTTATTTTTAACTGAGTATACAATTTATTCTGATAAAAAAGCTCTGTTAAGAATAAATATCGACATCAATAGAGAACGAGATATTGAATTCTATTCCGATTTTGTAAAATTAGATGATATCAACTCGCAATATAAACAGGAAATAAATCGTATATATCAGAAGAATAGGACCATTTTCTCTTTCATAACAGATTATCTGCCAGAAAAGTCTGTTAATGTATTTATTTATAGGAACATAATTGATAAATTTAATAATATTATTAAGAGTGAATTAGGTGATAATGCCCTATCTCATATTAGTCCCCTAAGGGCTTTCCCTAAAAGATATTACTTTTTAGACAAATCAAGGAACAATCAAGATGTCGCAGATTCCTCTGATGGAGATGTTATTGCAGAAATCTTGAATGGCAATAATGCTGTTTTAACTAAAGTCAATAATTGGTTTAAAACTTTTGGATTGCGCTTGGATGTATTTCAAGTAAAAGACGTTATTCATAATTTAAGAGTACAGCAAAAGGAAGTGCTGCTAGATATTACTGACGTTGGATTTGGAGTGTCACAAATATTACCCATTATAATTCAAGGTTTTCTTTCAAAAACAAATAGTATAACTTTAATAGAACAGCCGGAAATACATTTGCACCCTAAGATGCAGGCTGATTTAGCAGATTTATTCATTGGATTTATACAAAATAAGAATAAGCAAGCGTATAAAAAGATTATAGTGGAAACTCATAGTGAGTATCTTTTAAAAAGATTGAGACGAAGAATTTCTTCTAATGAAATACCATCTTCAGATGTTGCAATATACTTATTTGAACCATTAGAGTTTGGTACTAATATACGGAGATTGATTGTTTCTGATACAGGGAACTTTGAATGGCCTAAAAACTTTTATGAAGGTGATTTACTTGATGATACAATTGAATTCTTAAAAAACCAAGAGTAATGTCATTATATACTTTATCTGACACTTTATTACGAGATATAGATGATCATCCTAAATATGTAACGGAGATTCTTCATCGATTTACAACAGATGCAAATTCACATAAGATTGTTGTTGACAAAACTAATCGAATTCTACAAATATACTCAACATATTGTACCAATCCACATATTTATAGTTGGTTGGATTTGTTGACTAAAACAACAGGAATCACCAAAAAGGATATACATATCCCTGATGAGATTCCTAAAGAGGAAATATTTTTATATCTGTGTAGTTCTTTATCTAGTGACAGGAAAATTATAGTTTCTTCTAAAGAGGATATTAAATGTGTTCCATATAAAACAGAAGGTATTGTAGTATATAAAAATATCGATATAAATGTCCTAGACAGGGATGACGCAGTCCTAGAATTACAATATAATAAAATAAATAATTACATCAGTAGCTCGATAATTGCGGGAAATAATAATGATATTAGTAATGTAGAAATAAAATAATGAAAAATGAATAATAAGACGGAAATTAACAATTCGATATTAGCTGGAAATAATAATAAAATTTCGAACGTAAATATTGGTAGTAATAAAAACGACTCTTCACAACAAAGTCCTAAAAATAATCCTTGGAAATCCGGAAGCTTTTATATAATTGTTTCTATCCTTATTTTATTAGTTATTGCTATTATAGCATCACAATTTGAAATATCAATACTACTGATTATATGTATTGCTAGTTTATTTCTTATTTTATTGATAGCATTATTACAATTAAAAAATGACGATAAAATAACAGATAAAACATTCTTAAATCTATGCAAAGAACTGTTGAAAAAGATAACGTTAATTAATACCACTTTCAACGCTAAGAAGAAATAATTAATAAGTGTAAATAGGTATTTCTTTTCTTTCTTTTTTTTTGGGGGGGGAGAAATAAAAGGGGAAGATAGTCTTGTACAACTACCTTCCTTTTCTTTTTCAATATGCTAACGCCACAATTATCTTGTCCAGCATTATTCCAACTTCTGCAAATCTCAACCTGCTTCCTCCAAGTTTAATCGCTGACTTCTTATAGCACCCAATAAATTCCTCCTTTGGCATAAAGAATGGATAACCGTATGGGACTCCTCCCCAATAGACAGGAACTCTAAAACCATCGAATCCATGACCAGTTATGGTCTTTGCGTCAGTGCAGTAAATTGTCTTTGAATCATAATTAAGCCAATCAATTTCTCCGTCCCTATATTGGCGAGTGAATATTAGCTCCAAAGTCTTCTCGGATGTAATATCTATTTTGAATCTAATCTCACCGCCAGAGAACTTATCTAAATCCATCTGTATTTCATTTTCTATTTCACTAATTTCTTGTTTGGCAAGATCATACACCTTGCCCATAACGAATATTTTCTTTTTCATATTATTCTAGTTTTCTTTCTATTATTATTGATATTTCTCCTTGTCCGTCAGTTTTGAAACTTAGTTTCTCGTAATTAACAAGTTGGCATAACCGATCCTCATATGTATCTATCAGCCATTCTAGGCTAACCAATGAATGCCCATCTTCATCTTCATATAATTCCCCGTCTTCATCCGCTATATCTGTCATATCAGAGGTAGTCAGACTGAATATATGAGCAGCCAATTCTATAGAGATGTAATTAGCGTCATCAGTCGCATATAACTTAGGGGGATATTTTATCTGGATGAATACTGCATTCTCAAAACAACTGATTCTGTGTCTTACCGGAATATCAGAGAGCCCGTCCATTAGAAGCTCGACTATGGGGTAATCTACTTCCCGTATATCTCCTGTATAATAACGCTTCATCATTTCCACTCTAAAATTGGCTATCAAAGCCAAGTCCTGTATTGGCATCTTTGCTAGCCGGGGGTATAAGATACCGTTCTCATCAATATAGCTTTCGGGATCAGTACATTTCAATTCTTCATCTCTTGTTGTTGAAAATCTTTTTACTTTCATACTACTTAGTTTTTTGTGATTTAATGATTAAGGTTGTGTTATGATTCTCTTTCAGATATTCCTGTAGTTTTTCATATCTGTCTGCTCTACATCTTCCACGTGGACATAGAACAAATATTTCTTTAAGGCTTATTTCTAATGTTAAGTTATAGTCCGTACTATCCTTTTTATTCAATAGAGAAGCCAGTTGAGGGAAATATTCTCCTAAAGCCTTTATATCATCGGAGAATTTATTCGTTGTCTCTTTCGAATCGGAGTATGATTCTACCGGAGTTTTTGATATGTCACTTTGTTCTTTGTTTAGTATATGCCAAAAAAATGCAGTGTCATTCATAAATTTAAGTGTTTAATTCATAGTTAGGGATTTCAAGGCTTCGTAGTAGAGTTTTCGGCATTTTTTAGGATAGGAAGAAACAAAAAACGAGATACCAACTTAATGATACCTCGTTAATGATAGCTTTTATTGCAAAATTATTCAAGACGGAAAGTGTGTGAATATCCTCTTTATTACTGGATTGTATTTATCTTTATCTTTTGCTGGATAATAAAAAGTCGCAGTAAAAAAGACTCCATTTTGAAGAACAGTCTTGGTATAAAAGATATTTCCATCAGATGTATAATCTGAAATTACAAACCAGTTATCTTTTTGTATATTGTATGTTACCGACTTACTTTTGCATTCGTTGTATCTAGATGTTATGCTTTCATCTAAAGCGTTATACATTCCCGAAACAACCAAATAAGTATTATCATCCATATAGAATTTACACCCGTCTCCATTTTCGGAGTCTTGTCTTTTGGTAAGGAATGAAGGATATGTAATTGTGTAATTAAAACGAGGATTCTGATAACTATTAAATATTATATCTGAACTATTTGTTGCTGTAGGGTTAGGGGTATCATTAGATACTTCTAAGCCAAATTCTTGGGCTAATGTATTCTTCGTTCGATTTATTACAGCTATAATATCAAATATTTCTGCACGAATATATTTTTTATTTTCTCTTATAACTTGTGGATTTATACTAATAAAGCCTTTAGCAATATCTCTCATTGTTTTACCTGCAATATAATCCTGTACTAAAATAGCATCATTTTTATATCCAGTAGTAAATACGAGGAAATAATATGTTTGTCCTATTATAAGCTTTTTTGCATCTTCTCTTGCATTTCCATCGTCCCGGTTTGATTGGATTATCATTTCCGATGAATTAAGTGGTTGTATGTTTACTTGATATCCACCGAAAATCTCACCAAAAGTGGCAGATATTACTTTCCCTTCAAAAATCATAGTCTTTTGAGTGAGTACATCATCTGCTAATAATGTATTCCTATTAGCTAATTCATAAATTAGATTAGCATCAGATAATATATAGTCATGTTGACTGAAATCTTTGGCAAGATTGTCTATCAAACTTCCAAACTCTTTTTCTATAGAATCATAGGTTTGAGCATGTGATATATTAATGCATACACTTATTAAGTAGATAAAACTTATTACTTTTCTCATAATGTTTTTCACTATTAGCTATCCTTGTATTTCTTAATTTAAAGACTTTAGTTCATCCTTTCTTCGTATGTAACCTTACCTACTTTATTATAAAGAAGGAAAAGTGCAATATACCAAAAGACATTAATATTCCACTTTGTTATACTCTCTATATTTATAGGTGTATCATCAGTTGATAGAAATACTATAACTATCGCAATTATTATAGATGTGATCCAGTTGCATACTATTGACCAAATTCCCAAAAACCTAATTGCATGTTTCAATTCTGGATATGTATATTTTGACAATAAGTAAAAGAAGTAAATAATTAATCCCCCTCCTAGAATTGAAAACAATATTGTTTTAGGATATGTAACTTCTTGTATGTATTTTCCCCATTCTTCTGCTGGGGCTGCACTGGCAAATATTCCCCATGATGAGTGTATCACTTCATAAATATCATATAAAATAATAAATTGAGTTATTAATAACAATGAGCTTCCGATTAAAAGAATTAATTTGAGCTTTGGTTCCTTGTCGCCAGCTTTCAATGTTTTTTTCAGTAGAATAAAATAAAAACAAAGATTTACTATTAAAAGAAATATTCCATTGATTGCCATTGTTGGCACTGCATTCGTAGTAGACCTAGATATTATATCAGTTATTAATGAAATAATAATAGTCCAAATGATAGCTGTTCGTAAATCAATACTATCTATGAATTTTGATATGCTATTTTCCATGATTTTGCTTTTAAATTAAATAAAATGCATTATTGTTTCGATCAGAGTACGTATCAGTGCTGCTATTGGATTTATAACAGATAAGATAATTAATTGAAAGGTTTTTAATCCTTCCGGTTCGATTGGATCTGAGAATGTATACATAATGATTTGTACCACTATACACAATACAACTAATCCCACGAATAGAAATGAAAGATTTGATTTACGTTTTGCTGTAGTAGCTTCATTTGTTTTCATAAATATGATCTCCTATACGCCTATAAGTCTCCGAATTCAGCCGTTAATTTTGATTAAACGTTGTATATAAGAAAGGCATGAGACTTGTCTGCTACTCATTAAGATCAGGTATCTGGAAAAACCTTGCAAAAATGAGTGAAGAAACAATACCCCATGCCATATTGTTATGTAGAGATACAACATTGGCTGTATCAAGTACATATACAAAACAGAATGAGCGTCATATTGTCTCTATCCCTTTGCCTTGAAATTTTCCAGATTTCGATCTTAGGATAAAGCAAAAACGCTTTCTATATATTCGACCATTTCTCTTAGTCGAACACTGCAAAGATAGCTTTTTTGTTCAATATGACGCTCTTGTTATGAGTATTATTTCTTCAAAGATAAGGAAATTAGGTCTTTCGAGGCGTAAAGATACAGGGAAAGAAAAAGAAAAGAGGGAATTTCACCCTCTAATTTCTATTTATCACTCAAAAATTGATTTTTAATTCTCTGAACTGTCGAAATCCCGATTCCTTGAAGTTTAGCAATATTACGGACGCTATATCCTTTCTTTAACAAGATAATAGTCTCCTTATATTCCTCTTTCTTCTTTTCCTCTGTTTTAGTTGAACCAGTTTTTCTACCTAGCTTACCTCCATTTGAGATATAATTTGCTCTGCCGGAATTTAAGCGATACTGAATATTACTTCGTTCTATATTTGCCATCTCCGCCAGAACTGTTACCATAATGCTGGCAATGGGATTAACTTCTCCATTTGGCTGCAAAGTATATATACCTAAGTTCTGTATGTAAACCGATACTTTGGATTCGTGTAACATTTCTAGACTCCGTAACACTTGTAATGTTGATCTACCAAGTCTACTTAATTCTGAGAGAAGCAAGAAATTCACAGATTCACGTTTACAGTATTCTAAACATTCTCCTAGAATCTGCCTTTCTTCAATTTTCTTTGCTCCAGATATATGCTCTTCGTAGATATTCACTATTTCTATATTTTGTGACTTAGCATAATTTTCCAAGTCCTTGATTTGTCTACTTGTGTCCTGTCTGTCATTGTTTGAACTGACACGAGCATAAATTACTGCTGTTTTATTTTTTGTTTCCATATTATTCTTTGATTAAATTGATAACATGAGAGAATGTATTCAAACGACCTTTGCAGATTAATTTGAACACATCCTTGATTTGAACACTAAAAGAGGATAACCACCGCAAAGCAGTTTCCTCTTTCATTTGATTTAGTATGTCAGATTTTAATTTTTCTGATATTTACTCTTTTCTGATAAAATACTCTATTGCTGAATGAACGAGAATGTAGTAATCTCTATTCACCCTACATTGATTCTCCCACGGATTATAGAATTCCAAACATAGCTCCTTATATAATAAAGGTAGTTGTTTCTTGATCCGTCTTACTAACCAACCATAATTGAGAGGTCGGCTGTTTTTCATTTTCTGTTTCCATTTCTCTATCGAGATCTGCGAACAAGTACATTCTAGATACATAGTCCTATATATAAGGTAAGCATTCATTTTCTATACTTCCTTTCAATAGTTTTGCCACTTCATGTGAGGCTTTGTTACGGGCATCATAATATCTGCTATCATCAGCTTGTACGTTAATCATCTCTCGTATTAACCTAAATAATGACTGCTGTAGAGTTGGATGAAAGTATTTGATACTCTCGGCAAACTTCTTATAGTCAAAACACATATCATTTAAAGCATTTTCCAATTCCATTGCTGCTTTAAACTCTCTACTGTTTTCTAATTCAAATCTTTCCATAACATTTCATTTAAAGTGTTTATTCTAATATGATTTTTACATTCGACTTAATTTCTATTCCCATTGGTTCACAACCGAACTGCTGACCAAAATAGCAGATACAATTATTCAGTGACATATTCCTGTAGAAATTAAGAACATCATCTTTACTAGCTGTATAATCAAATAGATGGTCTGTATCACCAAAATACCGACCGTTATCATCCATAAACACAGGACGATTCCAATCATCAATCCCTTTGAACTTTAATCTTAAATCTTTCATATCTGTTTTTTTAAGTTGTTTAAAAATTAAAAGAGGATACCACTGTTTTTTATTAGTGATACCCTCTTCGAATAATACAAATCATATTCTCTCTGGCTATTCGATAAACCATGAATACGCTTCGTCTTTGTGATTCAATGTTTCTGTTAATCCCAATGATACTTCTGTTGCATTAACGCTACGTCCTAGGAATGAATCGAGATAACTATTTTTGTTTGCTCCTGTGATCAAGTTATAGAACTTCCACATACTTAATTTTCCATTATTTCCGGCAAAATTATCATCATGGATATATTGTTTAGCCACATTGTTGATCTGGCTATCGGTGATGAGTAGTCGGGGGAGTTCCTTTTGTTGATGTTGGGGCAAATAGTTATATAATCTCATTCTTCCTAAGATTTGGCAGAACTGGTGTTCTGTGAGCATAGTATCACCAAGCGATTGCATTAGGTGAATATGTTTTGCTACATTATATTGGCTGAACAAGTCTAAGGTGAATTGATATAAATCCCTTGAACTTGTAGCTCTGATCTCTTCCTTGTACCCATCTGTTGATAGACATTGGTTAGTACAAGCAAGATTCAGAAATCCGACAGCTAAACTAAATTTCTGTGCTGTCATTTTTCCCGATAAGTTATCTCTCCCATAGCTTTTACAGCCTGTGATTGATAAATGTAATTGATTTCCATTTACGTCCTGATGAATTGTCGGGATTTCTATATTGAAAATCATTCTTTCATAATACATTGTTTTGTCCGATTCCAGTAGTTGATCTGTTCTTTTATTGATCGCTTCTGGTATTCTTCCTTTTACAATATGGCTGACTCTTATGTCTGGGGTATAAATAGTTTCCCCATGATAAAAATCTTTGGTTGCTTCATAAACTGATTCTATGAAACTTTGATGTGAAATACATACCTCGTTGTCCTTAGAAAACACGGGGATAATACATTCATTCCTGAGATGATCTAAAGTGACCTCTGTGGTGTTTGCTTCTATGAATGGTGAACGCTTTTGTGGTTGCTCTCTAATAAGAACTGCATCTTCTACGTCTTGTTTCCAATCATTTGATCTTACCATCATCATATTCTGGGATGGTGCTATTAATAAATTTGTTTCCATATTTATTTGTTTTTAAATTGTTTCTTACTCTGTTTTTGTTTTTGAGACCTTCTTCTTCAAAAGGTTTCTAAATTTCTTTCCATTTTTAAGCGTACATAGTACGACCTCAAAAACGATAATCAGGCCAGTTTCGATCTTTTCGAATTTAGTCATATCATTCTTTTGTTTTAAATCCTACGGGATTTACCTTTTTTTGAGTTCTTTTCTTAATAAAGGATTCTATGTAATCAAAGGCTTCTAAAAGGTGCGCTATGATTCCTATAAACTTTACTACTTCAATAATCAATTTTAATTTTTTCATTGTTATTTCTCCTATTCTTTAATTGTTAATAATTCATTGTTTTAATTCATAAATAAGGCTTTCAAATGAATAGAAGTGGGTGGTAAGTGGCGGAAAAAAAGAAAGAGAGCCTTTAGCTCCCTATGTCGAAAGAATATAGATACGATAAATCCCCACTCTCGGCATTAATTAATGCTGAAAATAGGGATTTAATCTCTCGGTGCGATAATATTTTTCTTCAACATTATTACACCGCTTATATGTTTTTTATTTCTTATCTATTTGTTCTTTCTCATATATTAGGTTTTCAGGGGAACAAAAACGTAGATAGAATAGAAATGATACCAGCTAGATTATTTTCAAAAGGATATTACAAGTATTTGTAAACTAAATAAATATAAAGCATTGTTTTCTTTAATTCCAGTTACTTATTTTGATTATTAGCCATACTTATGCCACTACTGTAAATTTAGAAAATACCTAACTGATAAACAATGGATTACAATATATCGTTTTAAAAAGGGTAATGGTTTAGCAACGTGCTATCTACTTTATTATTCTTAAGATTACCTCATTTCAATAACCTGTCACAAAGATAATGCATAATCTGATAAAACAAAAATAGTTTATCAGATCAAGTATTTACAACTTATAATATTTATTGCCTAGGATTCTCCTGTTAAAGTTACCACGCTAATATTTAAAATTTTATTTTTTAGCTTCAAGCATATCCCATGAATTATTCCACTGATTTGCTACGTGCTTTTGCGGTAGTTTGCTCATGGAGAATACAGAGATAAAGATAAACTTTTTTATTGTTTTAGGCTTATTCTTGAGTATCTATTTCACTTATTCATTCAACCAACTTTGTGGCAACAACGCATTATACTCAGCTGTATTTTCATCACCTCGCCAATCTTCTACGAGATTAATATTAGGTATGCCTTGCCATATTTTAGCAGAAGCATGCTCAAGTATTATTATTTGAGTATGTCCTTTCGTCTTTTGCATAAAATTAGAGCAAACCTGAAATATTGATTTTGTATCTTCTAGATCCTTTGAAGTTTTTATTTCAGTCTTTTTAGAACTATTTTTTTCATCAGGAAATCCCTCAGGAAAATATACCTGACTAGGTTGATCTAATACTAATAAAGTAGGAACAAAATTTTGTTTTTTGTAGCTTTCAAGTTTTAGAAAATATTCATGAAGCCCAAGAAGTGTTGCGAGGTGATAACACATATGGTTTGCACCACTACCTATCTTTGATAAGAAAGTAATATTTCTTGTTCTAGTATCCTCTATCCTAATATTGATACTTTTATCTGGATCCAATAAAACCCTTTTATTTGTATTGTCTTCTATAGGAAGCATTTGGATATAGTTATCAATGGTGTTAGTTAATTTGAGCAAGCAAGCATCTTTATTAAAATGACTTTGCAATATTTTTAGTTCTTCCTTCTTTTTTTCTTGTTTTTGTTTCAATACTGAAAGTGTTTGCATTAATTCGTTTTCCGGTTCTAACTTTCTTAAATTGTCTAGAATATTTTCCAATTTTCCCACAAATTCAAAGATTGCAGTAAAACGATCATGTTCACTTGTGTTTTCTGTCAATAATATATTTATATTATTATCAATCTCTTGTATTAGCTCTTCTTTCTTTTTTATTGCAGTTCTACAAATGTTTTTTTCTTTCTCAAAACTAAAGGTAGTAAGATTGTGATTATCTACTAATGGCTTGATTCTGTCTTGTTCATTTCTTAGTGCTATTAATTCATTTATGCCTGTATTAGTTTCTGATTTGCAAAAAGGACATATATTAGTCCCTTCTCGTTCAAGAAACCATTTAAGTGGACTCAAGCGATTAGACACGCTTGACAATACTTCTTCTTCATAAGTATTCTTTGTATTGTCTATTTGTTCATATTTAAACAATTCAGATCTTAATTGTCTTAGATCCTTTAATACAATTTGTCGCTGCTTATCTAAGCGATCAAGTTGACTAGCATATCTTAAAGATGATCCTTTTTTATGATAGTTTTTATTTTTTACACTTTTTATAATATAAATTAATTCTCGCTTTAACCTCTCTGTTGATATTTCTTCGATGTTTAATGCATTGTCGGTGAGTCCTAATTTAAGTGCTGTAGAATAGTAGTTATATATGTCTGTACTCCAGTTTTGATACTGTAGTTGTATCCTGTCATACTTATTTTGATATTCTTGATATTCTTTTTCTAAGATATCTACTTCTTTTTCAAGATTTATAATTTTGAAAGATTTATAACCTAGTACGAGAGGAAACACCAACTTAAGTTTTCTTTGATGCTCAAATGTATCTGTTTTGTAAAATATAGTGGTTGGATTAGCTATAATGTTTTGAGGCTGGAATGAAAAAGCAACTGTATCTCTAAAACTAGCAGGCTCTTCTTTTCCATCTTTATTCTGATCAGATGAAATGTTTTCAAACTTATCAAATTTGTTAAGAAGTTGCTTTACGTTCTCTCTGGTTGTTTTGTACTCATCCTCATGCTCTATCCAATCGTTGGTATTGAATATAGGGCTATCTCCTTTCCCAAAGATTTCATATAAGTACATTATTTCTGTATTTTTTCTTTTAGGAGAATCACGGGCTATGAAAAATTTCTTATTCTCAATAGCAATATACAATGCAAATTTGTCGACCTTGTCTCTAATAAGTCCTATAGGTATATTGCAATCAGAACTTGCTAGACAATAATCAATTATAGAAATAATAGCAGATTTACCTCTTTGACTATATCCAGATATTACATTGATTTTATCTTCTTCAAATTTTATGAATCTAGGTTTCAAATTCTTGTTTTCAGGATATAGGATTATATTTAAAATTTTAAGTTTCATATCAAAATCGAATGTTTAAATTATTTTGAATATTTCTTTCGTTTGTTTTAGCAAATATACCACCTAAATTTTTAGCAGCTCTTTGAATCTTTATCAAATCACAGTCTGTTGCATTTTGAGGGAGAGGGATACATCGCCCATTATCGTATTTTAGTTGAATTGTCATATTAGAGTTGTTTATGCATAATATATTTTTGCAGAATGCAATATTAAGTCCTTCATATGTTTGCCTTATCATCTTTATAGCTCTTTCCTGTAGTCCTAAAGATATCGTATGATCTTTTTCTAATGCCCTACTAACAGAATAAGAATTGAAAAACACATTTAGTGCTCTCTGATTATATACTATGGGCAAAACAAAAAACATATACTCTATTTTAGGATATAATAATTGTTTGTTGAATAATTTGGCATTATTATTATATCCTACAGTAAAACTATGGAGAGCAATAGCTGCAACGATAGGATTCTGTATTAACTCAAATAAATTTTTTGCAATATATTTATTTTTCATATTTATTTTTTGTAATCAGAGTATTTTAACTTCCATTCAGGATGCCAACCAATTTGCAAATTATCAGATAGTTTCAGAAATGTCCCATTTTGAACATATTTTGTATTGTCTGTAAATTGATAATTATTACCAAACTGTATCTGGATTTCTTTCATAATCTTTAGATAAAGCTCTATTGCCAGCTTATCTTTTTCTTCTTCGGTATATTCATTGATTTCTTTTAAAACTATAATATCATACCATTCTGACCATTTCTTTTCACACATTTCCATAAAATCTTCAAAATCCTTGGCTGTATAATCTCCAATATCAATAATACTTTTTAATTCAATCTCAGAGAAGATAAAATCCATTATAGCATCATACATTGCTTTTTCTTTAGCATCCTTTCTCCAAACTAAATCTTTTATCTGTTTCACAAATAGAGCATCTCTATATCTATTAATGATAGAGATATCTATATCAGAAAGGTCTTTTTTTGCTCTAAAAATAGCATTAACAATTGATGGATTGCTTATTATTTGATAGTATTTGGAATCAAAATCAATTTTGGAAAATATAGCTTCATTTCCATTTTTCCATTTAGCCATACAATTTTGAACTATCCAACCATAAAAGGCTTCATAACAATTTTCTTTTTGAATTGAAGTTTTATTTCTAGAATTGAAGTGTATCTTATTTAGAAAATCATTTTTAGGATTAACACAAGTTTTTACCTCTAGATTTTGAATTATTATTTTCAATAAATCTTGCTTTGATAGTGCAAATTCCACTAATTTAATAATATTTTTCACATGAGATCCACCTCGTTTTAATGAACTAAGTTTCAGTTTTAATTGCTCTAACAATTTCTCAATTCTGACAACTATGTTACCAAAATCTTCTTTAGTAAAAATTAGAATTAAAGATTTTTCAGAAATATCTTTATTTGTTGTACATACAAATTTAGTTCGACTGTCAAATATACCTTTTTCTAATTTTGTAATCCATATCTCCATCGTCCTCCAAAGTGAAAGGCTTGTATCTTGGTAGGCAGAACCACTTACGCTAATACTATGTTTAACTTGAGTTGTAACTAGAATAGCACCTTTTTCGTCTAGTTTAGCAACATCATCAACTTGCTCTACAGATATAGATCCATTTGTCTCTAAATCTGTAAACATTAACAAGGCTATCTCAAACTGGAAAATATATCCAGCAGATGGAGCTATTGCATTATCTTTGGCTTTGCTCATAACTCTTAATTATGTATATCATTGACACATAAACGCAAATATAAATTATTTTTTCAATATATGTAATCTATTAGTGGAATTAATTTAATATGATTGATCAATAAGAAGTAAATCCCAATTAGGCACCTGTATAACCCATGAATTGCTATAGTCTTGTTGAATTACTATAGCAATCAAGGGCTATCGGAGTGTTTTGGGAATTTACAATGATATTAGCCATACTAATTTTAGAAATAGAGCCCTGATATAAAAAAATCAATTGGTTCACTCATTTGTTGGCTTTTTACTTCTTGTGTTGCTTGATTTGATTGTTCACTTATTTGACTCGTTTGTTGTCCTGTAATAAACGTTTCATTTTTCTGTCCCTCTTTAGAGATATATGTTTTTAGCTGTTTTGTCGTTTTATAGAATTCTATATCTTTATCTTTTAGTATTTTAAAAAATAGATTCTTATCGAGCAAATCCATTTCAATAGGAGTTAACCAACCTTTTTTTACTCCTTCATATGCTAATAACCAATTTTCAGACATTAAAATATCATCTTTTAATTCTGCTTCAATGTCACTTATTCTTGGACGTCCTTTTACTAAAGTTGAATTATTGATTAAATCTAAAAGAATTAAGTTTGAGACACTATCTCTTGTTTCAATGATACTATTAGCTGATTGTTCTTCAATCTCGATTTCAAATGTTTTTGCAATCCATAAAGCCCAGCTAATTTCAAAACTATGTTTAACAGGGCAGTGACTTCTGATAATTGCATTTATGAGCCTTTTTATTTTTTCTTTAGAGTCGGTAGTATAGTAGTAAACTCATCTTCAAATGCAAATGGAAATTCACGTATCTTAATCTTGCTTTCATTTATTTCTAGCTGAAAATCTGATAAAATAAGTTGCAGACATTTTAAAACTAAATCTGCTTCGTCTTTCGATGAAACATATATATAATAATCATCATAATATCTACAGGCTTTCAGATCAATAGAACTTAGTTTACATTTTAAAATACTATCTATACGACAAGCAACTATTTCAGCTATTATATGTGAAGTGTCAGGACCTATTGGTATTCCAATTGATTGTCTTTCTTGACAAGCTCTTATGGCATTATCAACACTTTCTGCATATTTATAGAGGGCTGCATCTGCATCACCTCTTGCAATTAATGCTTCAATATTATCTTTCTGTTTGAAATAATATTTAGCTTTTTCTTTACCCAATAATGCCCAAGAGACAGAATGAGTATAAATTGACGGGTAAAATTTTGATATATCAACTCGAACCTCTATTAATTTATCAATGGATGCTTTGAGTAATGAATTCTTAAAATCAGCAACATTCCTACTGTTTGTTGAGACTGATCTTTTATCTGCTGCAATTTCAACAACTGGATAACTTTTAGAATAGTCCGAAAGTTTAAATACAGCCTCATAATTAGCCCAATAGGAAGTTATTTTCTCTGATAAAATAGAAAAATGTTTCGGATTGGGTATCTGAAGAAAACGCCTTGATAATTTCCCTTTTGAAATAGAATATATAGCAGCTCTAGAAGAACCATATTGTGACATGAAGTCATCTCTATGCTTCTTTTTCCTCTCTTTATATTGAGCTTTGCTTTCTTCAAGTAATTTAGCTACGGGAAAAGTTGGACTATTGATATTGGTGTTTAATTCAAATATTGTATTCCAGTCTGAAAGAATAGAAGTCGAATTATTTGCTAAATCTGATGTGTCAAATGATGGGGGTAATTCTTTTGGGAAATACCCTCTTCCAATTAAGTCTTTTAATACCATCTTATTTCCTTATAGTTTTTATAATATGAATTAAGCGCAAAGTATGGGTAACTTTGGCAGTTGGTGAATTTAGCTGTTATTTAACAAATAGCCAAATTATGTGTAGTGTTTTTGGCTAATAGCTAATATATGTAGTGGAAATGGTGTGATTTATTTTTTTCTTTTACTATATGTTGAATTCTAACTATAAAGTGTATAGAACTTTAAATATTAATGATTTGCATAGTATGAATTATTATACTTTTCTTCTTTCGTCTACGCTTTTGTATTTCTTTCTCAGGGTAAACATTGAGGTTCGTTCCTGATGAAATAAAAGATATAGATAAACCTGATATTTGATGTTTCTGTAGTTTAAGCTGTTTGAATGTGGAACCGTTCTTCATCGTATTGTGGTAATCAAATGATTCAGTTTGCTGCAATTGTTATTAAACAGCTTATCAAAGCCCTCTTCCGCTTGTTGGAATAAGTTAACGCGATCAAAACCTCCCGTTATCATTCCTTTTTTGGTGTTTTGTGATTGGTAAGTGGTGACAGCTTCTTTTATTTGTTTGATCTTTCCGACTCACAATCAAATGACAGTGCATATTCAGTTCGTTGCCGGAATGGCTATGGCTTATTCCTATTCTGTATTCCCCATTGTCCAAAGTTCACTTTCCGATGGGCTGATGTGGATAGCGTAAAACTTAGCATCCATTTTTATTTTTAGTAGAGTATCTTTATCGAGGATGGTATTGTAGAAAGGAGGAGAAATGTGGTATGTTCCCATTTTATCTCTATATCGATTGAAAATACGATTTTATGATACTAGTAAACTAATCGATAAGTTAAAGTAGTATAAAGTCTAGGCTCTTTTAATGGGGAATAGAATGGGGGAATAAAGAGATAAGAAAAAAGAAAAAGCTCTGATAATCAGAGCTTTCATTTGTTTTTAAGTGGAGCTGGAGGGAGTCGAACCCTCGTCCAAACGAGGAAATCATAAGCTTTCTACATGCTTATCTTTGCCTAATTTTTCGTGTAACGGCAGAACCAAAGCCATCAACCATTACCTTATCCTCTTAAGTTTCACCCAAAACGCGAGGCCGCTTCAGGCTATCCCCGATGTAACTGCACCACTGAACCGGAATGCTTCGGAGCAACAGCTTCCGAGTGATGTCTCGTCCTGGCACCT
>PPYE01432477.1_pt1 | contig 69838 bp, 59 predicted proteins | sample 1559881 | NCBI WGS metagenome assembly PPYE01 (sample SAMN08240022, study PRJNA423297) | Human gut metagenome, whole genome shotgun sequencing project. | reverse complement strand
TTTTCCATACCGGAAGGATGAGAAAATATTTCTTTACCATGCTTGGTCTCATTATACAAACGGGATTACGAAAATGCAAGGGGATTGGAAAATATTTCTCCGATATAATGGAAAAGCCCACCTCATAAGAGGCGGGACGAAAGGAAAATGTATGAAGTTTGCGTTTTCAATCCATATAGGATATCCACGCCCATAAATAATATGACGAAAAAGAAATTTTTCGTTTGGAGAGCAAAGAGAATGGTATTCCTTAGATGATAGAGAAGAAAAGCCAATATCTATCTGTAAATAGCAAGAGAGCCGGATTGTTCCGACTCTCTGGGGGGTATATGTCCGCAAACATATCCCTTACTTAATTTTTTTACAAATTTCCCCTCTTTCTGAAATGACCTCATAATCCATAGCTTCTTCAGCATCAAAGTCCAAAGTTTTTTCATTGTCAAAATCACTATCTGTTGGATCTATCCATCCCTTACTTTGAATAGAATTAATATGCCCATTTGGGGATACCCAAATGATATCTCCCAAGCAAAAAGTCCTGTCAGTGCTTGGTTTTGTGATCCGATATGGGGTTAGTTTTTTTAGGCCTTGCTGTTTCATTTAGGTTGTACTCCCCTTCACTTCGCTGTATCGTAGATTAATTCCGAATGGTTTTTTATTTCATTCTTCACATATTCAAGTGGCATTTCGTTCGGACTATAAATATTATAAAAATCGTTTAATTCTCCTGTTTCGTCCAGTTCGCGGAAACGTTTACGAAGTTGATCTGCTGCATTTTCATCGTATAGATCTACCCCTTCATAAATCCCGGATGGCGCAGCGTCAAAAACCTTAGCCATTTCTCCATCGGTGATTATGACTGAATTACTTCCATATGTTTTTTGAAAATAGATCTTCATAACTTCCTCCTTACTCGTCTATATACGGAAATCGGTCTTTTTTAAATTATATTACTTAATGGATGATATGTCGAGAAAGAAAATAGAAAAATATTTTAATCATGAGTCATTGACCTTTGTAAATGATTACAAATTAATTTGTCATCATGTATCCATTGATCTTATCTGCAAGTTTTTTGCAGATTTCCATAAAATCGGGGTCATCGATATCTTCTTTTTCGTAGAAATCTTCCCGACGCATACCATCTGCATACTCGCATGCGACAGCTGCAGTAAAGTTATCATGCCAATCTTTTTCATGGTAATTTAGACCACCTTGATCTTTACTGTAATGGGCGTGATAATAGCCATCTTCATACATGGACGAAGGGCTGTTAATGATATAATCTGCAACATCTTCGGCAGTGACAGGGATTTCTGAGAATGCCCATATGTCCCCATCAGGTATCCATTCGCCGTTTTCATCAAAATTAAGTTCTTCGATGTAATACTCGGTAAATCTCCAACGGGAGCCTACCACCGTCTTTTCCAGCTCAATTATGCTGGCATATTTGGAGAGCGCTTTTTTAGCATCTTCCAGATTATCAAACTCCAGAAGAATTTCCGGTTTTTCCTTCATGCGCGGAGTTGACACCGTGCAGCCTTGCTCTATCTTACTCTTGTCTTTCCATGGAAAGACAATATCATTTTTTATGAGACCCCATTTTTTCTTTTTCGTATTCTTTTCCGCATTGGCATTTTCATCCGTCAGACATAACAACTGATAAAAGTTGTCGCTGAACTTCATCTGAAGATCATACGGCAGCCCATGATAAATAGCATCAAGATTAGCCGCTATTGGTTCCAAGCCGGCGTATGTTCGATTTCTGATAAACGGCTCTGCTGCTTCAAAAATTTTGTTCATTGCAATCTCATACATATTTTTATTATCAGGGTATCTGTTCATATATAATTTTCTCCTTTACTTTAAATTAGAGGGCGTATAACAATACGCCCCACTTTTCTGATTAATATTCCTGACCATACAGGAAAAATTGGTAATAGCCTCTTTCTGTATATATGGTCAGTATCTTGCGCTGTTTTACCATGCAGACTGTATGAGGACAAAGACTTTCTGGGCCTTTTTTACCAGGCGCAGCCAGACGAATGGTATATTTTTTCGGTTCTTCAAACTGCCACACCCGAACTTTTTCATCATTCGGCATATCAGGCAAGTCCTTGGAATACACATAAGAACCTTCAAAACGCTCAAACTGTTTGTCGTTCGTTTCGATCAATTTCATCATCTCAACTTTCATAGCTAGTCTCCTTTTGTGTGATTTTTTTTGATAACGGCGCCACCATTGACGTTCTTTTGTTACATGAGCTTTATAAAATCCCTCGGCTGAAGTTTCCGGACTTCCCGTTCCCGGAACCATGCGTGTTCCACTCTTGTTTCAGTACCTTCATCAGAATCAGCACAAAGATTCTGAAGAACGATGTAAGAACACCCGGTAGGATCATTAAAATCTACCCCGAGAAATCGATAGAAATACTTTTCACCGATCTTGTCTTTAGCCTGAAAGATATCTCCTGTTTTTAAGATACTCATTTTTAAACCTCCTTTATTTTGATTTTTGTTTACAGTGGTAATATGAATGCTCGCTTTCTGTTTTTTTGAGAAAAATAAAAAGGCGGGGAATACCCGCCTTTTTTTGTAAAATATATCAAGTTCGTTTTTGCGATGAATTACCCCGTCTGAAGTCTCTGGAAAATATTTTAATTTTACTTTTTTGTGTCATAGATTTTTTTCCTTTTCTTATATTTATGGCGCAAAAAGTCAACTTCACTATACGCGCAAGAAAAAGAGTTCCATATGTTATTATTCCGTTTTGCCGGAGCCGCTTGAATCTCCTGCCTTTGGTAACCCCTCCTGAAAATAGTCTCCATAACCTTCACCTCCGTCTACAAATAATAAGAGAGCTGAATCTCTCTGAACCTCCGGGTATATGTCCGAAAACATACGCTATGCACCTTTTTTACGATAAAAGATAAACGAAGCAACCCCTACCACAAATACTATGGCCAAACAGAAAAGTAATTTATTTGCGTAATATATTCCCCCTTTTTTCGGGGTTTCCGTATCCCCTTCTTCCTCTTGGCCAACTTCCTCTACCACATCCTCATCGGACGGGTCTTCTTTTACCGCAGATGTTTTTGTGCTGTTTTCCGCAACTTCCTCTGTAGAAGCTGAAGTATTATTGGCAGAATTGTTTTCTGTACTGCCCGCTGTTTCCTGGGAAGGGTTCGCTGTACTGGCTACCGCTGTGGAAGAATACGGGGACACAGCTAAGATATCCGTCCCTGCCATGGAGGTTTGCGTAGAGCCAATATATAAAGAGATACGGTTTACGCTGTTTTCTGATAAGATGAATGATTTTGTGACGCCATACCCTTGCTGGAAGACAGCAGGGTTAATCCCTTTGTATTCAATGTTTGCCACGGAATAGGCCCCTGCAGGTAAGGAATAGCTTTCTTCCGCAAAGTTTTTCCCGTTGATCTCAATTACAGTCCCCTCACCAGTTTCAGATGATATTGTCACTTTAAAGATATCATCTGCAGCCAATGGGATGTCTGTCTTTACGTCAATAAAATATGTGCATAGGGCAGGGGCTGCCTGTTCTGTGGACAGGGCTGCAGTGCCCTCTGCCTGCGTAGTGGCTGCTGGCGCCGCTGTATCTGCCTGCGGGGCTGCAGCGTAAGAAGTAAAAGGCACTGTGCAGAACATCCCGCACAGAGAAAAAGCCATGATCAGTTTTTTCAATCGCATAAATATACCGCCTCCTTACCGGGTCAGTCCGAATATCGGGTATTCTGGTCCTCTTGCATATCATCTTCTGGGGAATCAATGATCGTATTGATATCTGTCAGGTCAGGCATCAGGGATTCGCTGATCTGTTTCTCGATCGCGGCTGTTTCTACTTCTTCCGCAGCGATCGCTTCATCCATCTGCCGCAATTCCTGTTCCGTCTCCCTCTCTGCCTCTTTCATGATCTTTTCAAAATCGATACTGTCATCGCCCAATAAAACAGTTTTTGTCCCATCGAAAGCGAGGATCAGCTTGTAATTATCCACCGTTTCGTAGAAATCACAAAAAGCAAGATGCTGAAAAAGGATAGTCAGCATACCCTGGAAATAAAATGGGACGACTTGTAGGACCAAAGCAGTATCAGTATCCTTATTCAGCCATTCCATACTGATCTTTGCCGCCCTTAAAAAATCTACCCGTTTATCTTTTTTAAATAAGGCAGTGACAACAGTACATCCACCTTCCCCTTTTATGACGATAGGAGCGTTCAGATAAGCGGTATCGACCGCTACTGGTTCCCCGGTCCCGGATGGCGGTAATTTTGTTGTCATGACTGCGGATGCGCTCCGTGGAGTCCCATCCTCATCTTCGTAGCTGCTCAAAGTGTAGATTGTTTTGAGATCAAGCATATATTTAACCTCCCTGTATATAATATGGAAGGAATCCTGAACGAAATCGATTCGCCCAGAATTCCTGTAAGTTAACTGATATTAGACAGATCTTCGTTCGGATTTGTGGACATGATCTTGTAAAGTTTTGTGTTCCGTGGGAAGTTATCATCGAACGGTACAAAATCTTCCCCGATCTGTAAAAGCCCCATCCCGGGTTTTGCCCGGCTGATATATTTCTGCTCCATCGGACTGATACTCAATAACTTCGATAACTCCTTCCGGTTGATATCGGATTGTCCTAATAAGATCTTAAAGTAACTATTATTGATAACGGTCCGGGCTTCATTGGAGCGCAGCATATCTTCGATATTCTGTGTGATCGCGGTCGGATATCCATTCCACTTTCTCGCCTGTTTCCAAATATCGGAGATATACGTTGCCGAAGTCTGGTTGTTCATCAGGACGTAAAACTCATCAATATAAAGCCATGTCCGTATTCCCAGTGTAGCATTCACCATCATCCGGTTATACACATACCCAAAGGCGGTATAAAGACCTAATTCCTCAAGCCCTGTCCCCACGTTACGGAGATCATAATTGATAAACCGGTTATCAATATTGACATTGGTATGATGGGAAAACAAAGCGTAGGTTCCATCCACAAAACGTTCCATGGAAAGGGCAATGGTCTGTGCTTCCGGCTCCGGCATATGCAGCAGCTCTTCATACAGGTCCCGCAAGGTTGGGTTCTTTTCATAATCGTAATCCTTGCCGGTACGTTCCAGGTACTTGATAAAATCCTCATATACATATTTACATGCCCTGGTGATGACCGTTTTTTCGATCGGGGACAGCCCTTGCTGTCCTCCTACGATAATGTTGCATAACCCCATCACATAATCAGTCTTTACGGTCAATGGGCTTTTCCCTTCAAACCCCGTGTTAAGGTTGATATCCAATGGATTGATAAAGAAATCAGCGCCTTCGGCAAACTGTTGGCAGATACCACCCATGGCATTTACGATCGGGTTATATTCGCCTTGCGGGTCGATACAATAGATCACATCCGGCGTAGATAACAGGACATTGATCATCTCCCGTTTTGCGGAGAATGATTTTCCGGCCCCAGGGACACCCAAGATGATGGCGGCGGGGTTCGGACCCGTTGCCCGGTCATATAAGATCATGTTCTTGCTGACTGCGTTCAATCCATAGTATCTTCCGTCCGGCTGGCGTATTTCTTTCATATTGAACGGAATCAGCGCAGATACAGAATCCGTCTGCATCATACGGTCGATCTGCAGCTGGCATACAGCCAACGGCAAGGAAGAGTTGAATCCCGGCTCTTGCTGGGTTCCACTTAACGGGCGTATCGTCATCAGGTTCTGGTTTGCGATCCGGATCGCCTGTTTTTCAATCTTTTTTAAATTGTCTTTATCATCAGCAAAGAGGGTCAGTATAGTCGTAACTGTGAAGATCCGCTCATCTTCTTTCGTGACATCTGACCGTAAGTTATCTATCTCCTGCATTGCCTCATTCATTACCGGGCTTTGGATCGCATTGGGGATGACCCCATGTTTTAAGCTGTCTTTTTGCTGTTTATAGATGATCCCCCGGATCGCCATGCTTTTTTCTTTGATCATTTTTGCGCTTTCATCTTTTGCGATAGAATTAAAATGGATACTGAGCAGGAAATTAGCCGGGAGAATCTCAAAGTCAGATAAAACGCTGGCCTTCAGCCAGGTCGGGTAGTTTGCCACATAATAACTTTTCGCGACCGATTCCCCGAGCACGATCTCCGGTTTGGTAAAGTTCATGACCGATGGGGCAATGACTTCCTTTGTCGTGATCCCCTGTCTGGCGCAGTTTTCAAGGGAAAAAGATTCGACTTCATGCCCTTGTATCCTCTGTTTTTTGTAGATCGGGGACGGGTCCTGGTTATAGATCTCGCTCAACAGGTTCAGGCGGGAAATCGTATCCATCGGCGTCACGTCCCTGTTTACCAGGTGTGCCAGCCGTTCTGCCACCGTTGCATCGATCTGGCTAAATACGGCAATGGCGTCCCTGATATCGTCTGCCGGGGCAGAGATCGTCAGGTATTTTTTAGCGACCAGGTTATTTTTTGCCGCGATCATCTTTTCCAATAGCATGTCGTTATACTCTTCCCGGTAGGAATCCAATCCATCTGCCTGCATTTCCAAAAGGATCTCCTGCATAAATTCTTCCATGCTGACAGAACGGTTATAGACAGTGACCTCAATTTGGATCTCTGGCTCAAAGACGCCTAAGAATTCCCCGTACATCCGGGCGATCGCGTCCTGTGATTCATTTTTTGCCAACCGGAAATTGATCTCCGGCAGCATGTAAGATTTTGTGAATACGCCTGGTGTTGTTTCAATGATCCCATTGTCATACACCATACAGTAAGGGATGCTGTCCATGATATTTTTTGGAATGATATCCTGCTTCTTCGATGAGGCACGTTTTCCCTTATGTCCTGCTTTTTCCGTCTTTTCTCTTTTCGCTTTTGCCGGTTGATTTCCTAACAAAAGAGGCATTTTCTCACTCCTTCCATCATCGGTAGCCCCGGTATTCTGGGTGCTGCATCAGTTCTTTTTTTGTGATAGGTTTCTTTTTTTTTCTTTTTTTCTGTGTATCTCCTGTGGTGATGTACTTCTGCCTTTCAACACGGTTGGGCGGCGCCAGCCAAAAACGGATGGCAAAAACGACCCATTTTTCCAAAGGGACGCCCATTGGTTCAAACCAGCCAAACGCAAGGCAGGGAAGCCCACAGATCATGGATGCAATAAAGATCAGTTGATAATCACGGATCCCTAATGGGCGTAAGACAAACAAATAACAGATGGCGGCGCATCCTGCCGCCCCAATTGTAAAGAGCAATTGCCGGACCGTACATAACCCGGCACAAGTCTTCATTTTGTAAGACCGGACATCTTTTGGCACTCTTTTTTCGATCATAGGTAAGCTCCTTTCTGCTGTTTACCGTGCACCCAACATATCCCTCGCAACCTGGTCGCATTTCAGGATTGCGCCGATTGCTCCAAACTGGATGACTGTGTAGGGAAGGATCAGTTTAAGGTCACCAATGATATTGTAAAAATTGACGGCATTGATCGCTAAAATGCCTTCGTCATTGAGCAAGTTGCCAGAAGTGCCTGCGATCCATGTAACGACCCCGGACTGCAGCCAGGAGGCTGCGCTCATAATGACGATGATGACGGCGAACGTGATCCCTGCGGCTATAAACTTTTTGAGGTATTGGATGCCAGTTGCCCTACTCCCTTCATCGTAGCTTTGGGCCAGGGCGATCGGGGAGAAGACCCCATAAGCGATCAGCTGGATCGCATTCGACACACAGACGAAATAAGCGACACACTGCGCCACGAAACACAAAAGGAACGGGAAAAATAAGGTAAGGATACTGGAAAGCATTTTTAACGTCCGTTCCAATGCCCCGCCGCCAGTAAACTTCTTGCATTCAAAGATCGTCTGCATGGATACTTCTGCTTCGTCATCATCATTGCCTGTTACGGCATCGACAACTGTATCAATGATCCCATCTGACTCCGAATCCAGGATGCCTTGCGTCACGGAATCGACTGGATCTGGTAACGGGTCGGTATAGTGTTCCGGGATCTCGGACTGTCCAAAGTAGGTGATCGTTACGTTATCGGAGCTGGACGAGATATTTGGCATTTCCTGTGCTACATAGTCATAACCTGCCGCACAGACATTAAATGCAGCAACGATCAGGTCCTGTGAAAAGATCAATAAAACGAGGACGAATATGACCTTGGTGAAACTCAGGACCATCTTGTCGAACGTCAAGAAATCCTTCGCAGATAGATTCCAAAGCTCCATGAAATAACCAATGATCGCGATCAACCCAGCGATACCCAGAAAGAGAGCCATCCCTTGGGTGACAGCGCCATTTTCCGCAAATACATTCCTCAATGCCCCGATGATGGATGACATAAAGCTTGCGGTATCCTCAATGGCTCCGCCGCCAAACACGGTCTGGAATTCCATAAATAAAAACGAACCCATATTTCACTCCTTCCTGTTCTTTTTGTGGGGGACGGGAAAAGGAAGGTATCTCCTGTGCGTCCCCCACAAATGGATAGCTGCGTTTAAAAAGTATAAAGCAGGTCAATGAGCCCGAACCCGTTGACGATCAGTCCACTCGCGGTAAGAAATACGCCAAGGATGATAGCCATGGCTGCACGGGTCTGCCCATCTGTATCCTCATTTCTAAACGACATGATCGCTTTTGGGATACTGAACGCTACCATAAGGATGCCAACAGCGCTAAATGCCATACAGAGGATATTGATCAAATCCCCCAGTAAGTCTTTGATGATCCCTTCCGCGTCATTGGCAGCGAAAACCGGGCAATATGCGCCAAACAGGAAGTTAAGTGTTAAAAGGAAAGTTGTTGTTGCTTTTAACAGGTTCTTCCTGACTTTCGCAAAGCGCCCGTTTTTCTTTTTTGGTACACAGCAAACAGGTTTCTCCATTGTATTCGGCGACATTCCGCCTCCCTCCTTTCTAACGGGTTCCCCGTTTAATCAAAAAAAAGGAGAAAGACATCTGTCTTTCTCCGTTAATAATTTGCTGAGTAAAGTGGTTTGAATTTTAAAAAAGGAGGTTTTGCGGAAGGGCTGCTTACTGGCAATAAAAAAATCCGCCAACCCACAAAATAGACTGACGGATTTCGTGTTATTTCCAACGGAGGATCGTCCGGATCTTAGAATTTTGGTAAGAATTACTGTAATCAATGTAACAGCCGACTTTGCCATAGCCTTGTTTTTCTGACTCGCCGCCGCCATCATAGACCATCGGGTGTCCCTGGGAATCGGCGCCGGCATATACGACAGAATGGCTGTATGTAGAACTGCTCAGGTTGATGATATCCCCTGGCTGCAGTTTCCCTTCTTTGGTTGCCTTATTCAAGGTCATACCTACAGCGCCGCCGCTTTCGATCAATGCCATCTTATTCAGGAGTTTCCGGCGGCTTTGTCCTGACGGCATATGGAAGGTGCCGTCACTGGAGCCATAGAAGGTACAGCCTTCCGGCAATAACCCCATTTCTTCCAAAGCCCATTTACCAGGGCCGATGCAGTTGATCTCCGCCTTTTCATTATTCCGCAGCTTTCTTTCAAAGGCGCTGAACGTCCGTTCACATCCGCTGGACCGTTCTACGTTTGCCGCATTTGTTTTTACAGTATTAGAGATCACTCCTAATTTTTGTAAAAACATCTGTGCATTGGCGTTATTTGTGTCAATAACCATGGAATCGCCATTGACATACTGCGGGCCAGACGGGTTTTTCAAGAAGGAACCGCCGTTCACAAGCTTTGTTACTTTGATTGAAGAAGAGTCCGATCCGGCTACCGGCGCAAGCCGGGTACAATAGGAGGACGGGTTTCCCGATGGCGCTGTGGAAGACTTCATGAACTCCAGGACAGAGCATACACTTTGGTCTCCTGGGGAAACGGTATGTCCGTAATGGAAGTTGTTAAACATGAAATTTGTATTCAGGTTATGGTAAGAACCGCCGTCATAACATCCTTTGTTATCGATCAATATGAGCGGCAGGATCGTCCCATCTTCCAGATAAGCATCCACATAATCCCCTATCTGTCCAAAGTGGCCGACAATCGCGCAAAGGTAACGCTTTTGCCCGCCGACTATGATGCACGGGGTACCCAACATCCCATCCTGTTCCGTACCGACATTCTGCCCGTTTTCATACCATGCGTCCACAACCTGTTTCATCGGGTTAGACGGGCTGGTCGCCACACCCCGCGCCCATTCCATCGTGCCCTCATAGGTGATGGACTGTTTAAAATCCTGCGGGATCTCAAAAGCTTCCCCAGCGATCGGTGACTCACCGCCTGCATAAGAAGCAGAGGTAATGGCACAGTCGAAAAGCTCGTCAAAGTAGTATGTAGTAAGGATGACTTCGAGGTCTGTATATTTGGCATTTCCATTTTCATCAGTCTCCTCGCTTGGAACTTCTTTCGTAGTGATCACATGGCTGCCGTTATATAAACCACGGAGGTAATTATCCAGCTCGGTCCGGTCTGCGTTTTCCAGGTCAAAATCAAAGTAGACCTGTGCCATAGAAAGCATTTCCACGGAGTTTGTCGTCTCCGTATAATCAAACTCTTCTTCCGTATATGCCTCATTTGTCTTGTGGTCATTAGATGGGTCATCGTCACGGTCGTTAAAGGTATAGATGATGTTCCGGTATCCCTGCCCAATCCCGTAGTTCTCCATCTGGGACATCTGGGACTGGAAACTGGATGCGATGACCTCAAAACAATGGTCGCGGGTTTCTTTGTCATTTGCACCCCAGTTAAACATCTCCAGGATGGCAGTGATAGAGACGATAAAGATGGCGAAGATGGAAGCCCCGGCCAGGAGAATGCCGGCAAAAGCAAGGATACCGGCTTTGACAGCGGCTAACTTTCCGAGTAATTTACCTATCCATCCCAATGGGTTGAACCGGCCTTTGGTCAGGAAGCTTTTTGCTGGTTTAAGAAGCTTACGCCGCAGGATACGTGTCGGGAGGATCCGATCTAGGATAGCGTCCCGCCGTGCTTGCCTTGTTGCTTTTTTCCTGGCTTTTTTCGCCTTTTTTTCTGCTTTCCGTTTGGCATTCTTGGACAGATGCTGGCGTAGCGCCTGTTCCGATCCCTGGACAGATCCCACAGCTTTTTTCGCGATAGAACTTTTTTCCGCTAATGTATTCGCTAACCGGGTCTTTGCGGCAGCGGTAGCGGCTTTCGCGGCAAGCAGAGCCGCTTCTTTTGCGACAAAGGCTGTCGCGCGGAAAAGCAGGGAAGCTACACGGAAAGCATTCCGCAGGATCCGGCGGCTATGGAATACGATGGATCCGGTGAGCAGCATCGCGTTCATCGTATCATCCTGCCTCATATATTTATGGGACAGCCGCTTTGCCACCCAGTACAGCTGCAGGTTGTTATGGCTGCGGAGCGCCTGGATATCCGCTGTTTTCTTTGCGGCTGTATATAACGCTGTCAGGTCAGCATCCGGGAACCTGCCTTTTAACTTCGCGCGGAACAACTGGGCGGACATAAATGCGCCATCAGCAGAGAAGTTACCGACACCTTCCTTTATCAGCAGCTGCCGGATATCTTTCTGGAATAGTTTCACATCTTTCAGGTCCCAGAGGTTGTCTGGAGGGAGATGGAATTTCACATCCTTAAAATAACCGGTCCGCAATACCTTGAGCGCATCCTGGAATTTTTTATCATGGGACAGGCTGGCGGCAGCGAAGCTGGCTAAGCTCTTTTTTCCTGCCCGGCCTAAAAGCGTAGCGACTGGCATAACATTGTCTGTTAAAACCCGGTATCCCTGCCCGGCGTCCGTCTGCTCAATATAGGACATCATAAAGCGCCCAGTGGATGCCAAAGACCGGTATTGCATCTTCCAGATCTTTTCCGCGCCGTTGGTCAACGGGCGCATCTGTTGGGTGAGTGTTTCTGGCTGTCTTTCCCCGGAGAGGATTTCACTAAATTCAGCTTGATGATCCGTACCATCCCGACGAAGCCCTGCGGCTCTTTGTTTATCTTCTGCCGCACTATCGTCCTGCATAGATAAGAGTTCTTCGATATCATCAAAACGATCCCCTTTTTCCGCACCCCGGCTGGCAGCCCCGCCGATTGCGGATGGTTTTTCCCGCATTTTTTGGAGCCAATCCTCATTTTCCTGCTCTGCCCGGCTTTTTCTGTGGACATCGCGGAAACGGGTTCCTATGTTTGCAAAATCCCTGTAAGAATTTTGTTCCTTTCCTTTTTCCCCAGACGTAGGATGGGTATCGGTATACCCGGATGAAGAATCATATTCCTGTCCGGCTGCTTCTGGGTTTTTCGGGGATCTTCTGGAAAATTCCTCCCGGCGGTCCACACGCTGCGAACCGGTCTGTTTTTCTGTGTCTGGTTCCGAGATGGTAGCTTTATCTTGATGAGACCCTTCCGGTTTCCTCATCTCCTGCATCCATCGTTCATTTTCCTGTTCCACAAGGCTTTTCCTATGGATATCCCTGTCGGGTTGCTGCTCCGTTTGCCGGCTGCTTTGTTTCGACGAAGGTGATTCATCATAGGAATTTATTTCAACAGGATTTGTGTCTATGGACAAAGAAAAAGTATCTTTTTCCTTTTTTTTGTCCGATACAGGATTGCGCCTGTGGTCCATTTCTGCCCTCGTATCACGCCGGGAACTGCCCCATCCGGCAGGGCGGCCATCCGGTGGGCTTCGCCGGGCTTTCCCCCGTTTATTTGTCTCTCTCAGGCTATCTTTTTTGTCCGACATAAAGATTGAATGCCCCCTTTCTATCATCTTTTTGCCTTGCCTTTTTTACCTCCCGGCTTATCCGGTTTCGCTGCCTCTTTCGCATCTTGCCTGGATACGGAGGTATCTGCTGTTTCCGGGTGGGAAGTAAAGATTTTTTGTGATGCCGCAGTATCCTCCGCTGTCTTTTTCAAGAACAAGAAATCCATATCGGGGATCCTGCATATATTAATTTGATAGCCTACCTGTAAAGAATTTTTAAAATCTTCCGCATCCGATGCTTTCAGTAATTCGTTATAGAGGGCGTTCAGGTAGTCCGACCGCAGGTAATCGGTATATACCGCGCTTGGGTTTATGGAAGAAAAAAGCAGTCCGGTATATTGATCCAACAGGAACAGCATGTAAATAAAGTTAAAGTACAGATACCGGTTTTTGGCATCCTCCTTTTTCTGTGCAATTTGCCGTATGATAAGCTGGATCTTTTGGTTGGAGGCAGGGGTTTTATCCATAACAGGTATTGTGACAGGAAGGGCGCCTTTTGGGGGACGGAAGCTGCGGGAGGCATGCAGTTGGATCCGGTGCCGGTATAATTCCACTGCTTTGGATTTCAGTTTTTCGAAATTTGGGTAATCGTTAACCGTCCAACGGATATGTGCCCCTTTGTTTTGGTCGAAGTCATCAATAAAGGAAGATTGGAGCAAGGCCAGCCATATGGAATAGACAGCTGATTCTTTCACAGGATAAGCTTCCGGCGGGATATCCATACGGACACAGACAGATAATTTGAACGATTGCCATAAATAGTAAAGGTAAATATCCTTTGCCTGCTCCATTTCATTTTTCACCTGTTCTATGGATTCCGTTAGGGATTGTTTTATCCTGGCGTATTGTTCCCGCTGTTTTTGTTCTTCATATTCTTTATGTTGGATCTCTTCTGTCTCTGCCATTGTTTTTTTTCTGGAAAACAATGGCAGGCTGTCTTTTATTTTCTTTAACGAAAATGGAAAATTAACCTGTTTGTGGACCTTATCTGCTTTGTTTCTTTGTTTTTTTTCCTTTTTTTCAGTTTCGGCTTCAGGTTCTACGGATGTTGTCTCTGTAACAGGTTTTTCTGTGGCAGGATTTAAACTTTGGGGTTCTTTTTCCTCCCCAACAACCTCTTTTTTCCCGGAAGATGTTACAGGAACCTGCATGGCAACAGCAGGGTTGTCCACCCCATCAGGAGAAAATGATTCTTCTTCGCCGTCTTTATCCGTATCCTGCTCTGTTATGGATGTTTGGATCGTTTTTTTGGACTGAACGGGATCTTGTTCCTTGATAGTACCCGCATCATATGTAGGAAAGGAAGATAGAGGGATGTCCGCATTTTCTTCCACCTGCTGTTTTTGTGGTATCAAATCTTCTGTGGGCTTCTCAACATAAGGCCCATGAGGGAGCATTGGTTTGGAAGGGATATCTTCAGGAATCTTTTTCTTCGATGGCGGCGAAACTTGATTGCGTTGCAGGTTCCGTTTCCTTTTTGATATTTCTTTGGATGATACAGCCTTTTTAGCAGCAGGGGGAAGGATCCCCCAGGGCTCTTCTTCCGGATCAAACTTCCATAAGATATCATTTTTAATGAGAAGCCCATAAGGGATACGGTTTGTTTCCAGCCACCGTTGGAAATTATCACATAGCGGGGTATCCGACCCCAAACTGAAAACGACTTTCAGGCGGGAAGGGAGTTGGAAACCATGTAAGATTTCCAAGATTTTCCCGCCATGGTCTTTTTCTATATTACAAAGGTCATTGATGTTGAGGCTGTTATAGGAACGGGAATCTTTTTTGCACAAAAATTCTTTTACCCTTTCCGCTTTATTTTTGCTTACTTTGGAAGTGGATCCGGCGACTAAGATAAGAAAATAGCTATTTTCTTTCAAGGAGGGGTGTGCCATCCATGTATCGGAGGTGGAGATATTCCCGAAAAGGACCGTGCAGAAATCCAATGTGATCCCCCCTATTCTTCCGTATCTCCGTAGAGGCTATGCTCAAATGGGGCAAATGTCTGCGCTTCCCGCTTAGGTACCGGGGTAAAGCCATTGGCGACAAGGATATGTTTGCGGATCTCATCGTCTGTAACAGGAATATGATTGGCCGCAGCGCTGTGGACATAATTTTGGTAGGTGGTATGTGTCCCGTCATCTTCTGCTGCTATGGTGGCAAAAAACGGGATCCGGTAGATCTGGCATAACAACAGTACGTCTTGTAATTTATCTTTTACACTTTCTAAATATTCTTCCCTTACGGTATAAGATCTGTCTTTCATAAAAACCAATCCTTTCTATATTTGATCGCTATCTTTAATATGATGAGGACCGGTTTTGTTTTTTCACAAAAAAAAGAGCTATAAGCCATTGGCCTACAGCTCGCATCACGGCACGTTACAGCATCCCACACCCCTGATGGATACCGGCGTTGCCTGTATTTTTTGGTTCATGGATAAATGAAGAATATTTATCATATTTCTTTTCTGCATTTTCCTGCCTTTCTGTATACTCTGCTTCTACCGGACCATTTTCGCCTTCCTGTGTTTCCGTATACCCGTTGCTATGGCTGTAACAAAACACATGGAGTTTCGCAAACGGGGTGATCACAAAGAACACTACCGATAAAAGAAGGTTCTTTACCATATGGAAGATCCCCATCACGATCAGATAAATGACGGCTAAAAACAGGATATAAAAAATATTCCACATGATCTCCCCGTTGGTTGATTCCTGGTTGACGATAAACATGCCGACTGCCAAAATGAGGAAACCAACGCTGACAATGATGTCGATCAGGGCAGATTGTACAAGCAGGGATAACCCTTTATGCAAGAAGTAAAATGGCGCAGTCAATATCCTGCCAATGGAATAAAACATCTCTTTCATGAAAACACCTCCCTTAGCGTGAAGTTTGGTATGCCCGTTTCAGGATGGCATACGCATCGTTGATCTTCTGGGATGCCTCAGCATCGCCTTCCCCGTTATCCGGATGGAACGCTTTTTGCAGTTTCCGGTATCGGGATTTTAGATCATCTAAAGTATAATCCTCATTGATCATGAACAATACCTTGGCATCATGGACGGGATCTGCCCCGTTTTTCTTACCATCATTTCGGCTGCCTTTATAGGAATCCTTTTCTTTCCTTTTTTTATCCAACCCAGTGATCCGGTAAAATGTTGCCCATGGTTTTTGTTTTGCCAACGGCCCGTTCCGGTAAAACAACGGGGACTCGCCCACATAATCCAAAAGGAAGACTGCCGGTTCCCGCAAGAACACTTTACACCAGATATGCACCACAGCGCCGGTTTTATCCGGAAGCTCTTCTTTATAAGTGGAATAAAAGGTAAAACCTGAAATATTTGCCATATCCATCACATAACCGGAAAACCGTAACACATCGTTATGCTGATAATAATCCATCTTTTTATACCGGATGTAAAGAGATCCCGCATTAATGTGCCGCTTTGCTTCCATCTGCTTTCTAAGAAGGATCCTTGCCGCCTCCTCAGTGATATCACAAGGGTGGCTCCTGACACAATCCGGAAGCTGATGGAAACAGGCATCACAGCAGGCGGATGGAGTCCTGCCAATAGGATATACTGTTTCATGAACCATAACTTTGCCGCATAAAGCGCAGATAATGGTCTTATCATTTCTATTATTCAAAAAATCATCTCCTTTTTTCTCTTTGGGATGTAATGGTATTATAACAGATATCAAAAAACAGAATTTGTTTCCCTGCCATTTTTGAACGTATTTCTTTTGTTATTTTTTCTATTAATATGAAAAAAAAGAGTCCAACATTTGCTGGACCCTTCTTACATAGATACATGTATAATCTTTGAAAACCCCTCATCAGTAGTCGGAGATTCTTTAATTAAGGAAAAGAATAGGATTCCAAAAACGGGGACATGGCGCTGCCGTCGCCGGTTATTTTTTAACGCTTGGAACAGGCTTGTATCCATATGGACGGCAATCGCCTGCTCCCCTGCAGAAAGTAATTCCAAAAGTTTCTTCCGCTGCGTTTTCCGGATATTCATGCAATCGACAACAATATCTTTTCCAGAATTCAATTCTTGTAACATCCTCTCATGGAGGATCCTGTGTACTTTCCCATGCCCCCGTAAGGTTAATTCTTTGCCATACAGCTCTTTCCGGATATCATCTGTCCCCAGATAAGAGACATTTTGTAGTTTTTTCGCGAAGGTCGTCTTTCCCGCACCGGGAACACCGACCATGATATACACTTTCTGCATGATAGCCCCTTATCTTATCGATGGATGATCGGCAATTATTTTTCGTCAGAAACAACTGCGTCTGCGCCCTGTACAGTTACCCAGCCGTGTTTCTTCCGGGCTTCTGCTTCGGTCATCTTAATTAAGTTTTCTGTAATGGACTCTGAAATGATACGGTTCGCTTCTGCTTCTGCCTGTGCATTTGTGATAGTGACAGCCTTATCCGCTTCCGCTTTTGCTTTTCTTCTTTCATCTTTTTTTTTGACTTGTTCATAAATTTCTTGTTCTACATCCGACATCTTGTCGTCACGCTCAATCTTTTGTATGACCTTATGCCCTATATAAATGACCAGAAACGCCGCAAGGGCTATGGCAATACACGATACGAGAAATATAAACCACACCTGAGCGTTCCCCTCCTTCTAATGGGTATGATAAGCTTAGATACGATCTAGCACAGTAGTAGTAAGGCCATCTGTGACATATGCAGATAATATCAACCTCTTTTCCACGTTTCCTTGTATCCGTTTGAGTTTATAAGTACCATCTGGAATGTTTTTAAAAACAGCAGTCCCTTTTTTGCTGATATTCTTTGCCGCAATTGGGTTCCAGTGTATATCGCACAATACATACTGGAGCTCTTTCTCTTGCTCCGGCGTGGAATTTTTCACCATTACTTTCAGATCACCTTTTCCAGTTGAAATAAATTCCCTGTTTTCGCTTGTCCGCGAAGATATCCCATCAGTATCTACCTGCACGGCATAGATTTGAAGGAGCAAAAATAGGATAGCTATGGATAAAAGAGGGATTGATGCGATAGCGATTATTTTCTTTACCATGCATATACCCCCTTAGAACAATAAGTCAAATGCGGCTGTCAAAGCATCTTCATCAAATAACGGCTCCGTATCCTCACCTTCAGCTTCATCTACCGGGGTGCTCTTTGGAGAGATCGTCGGTGCCGGAGCTTCTGGGACATTTGCTTTTATCTCTTTATCGTCAGGGATAGATAGGGCAGGAAGCGTTGGAGTGATCTCTTCATTTGGTACGGGCGGATCTTCCATTGGCGCTGGGATAAATGGTTCCGCAGCTACTTTTTCTTCCGGTTCTTTTGGAACCGTATCCTTTAATATTGTGACTTTGACCTGCTTTTTCTTTCCTTTTTCTTTTTTCCTCTTTTCCTTTTTAAATGCCCTGTATTCATCCTGTAAGGAATCCCACTTTTCTTCAAGGGATACTGCCTGGGTATCCCCGCGCAGCATACGGAAACGCTCATGGAACCATGGTATCTCACTAGGGTTGATGGATATGTCCCCGGTTGGGGTAAGGATATATTCCCGCATGATACAACGGATAAAATTGTTCCTGGCCCCGGGTGATACCGCCTCCAACATCCGGATCACATCCCGGTCAAATTCATGGTCCAGGCAGAGGGAATATCCTTTTAGACGCCCCAAAGGGAAAGTGGCATTTTCCGGAGAGATAAACACAAAATGCTCTCCTGCTGCAAAAGCTTTTAATGAGACATACGCCGCCCGGACGATCTGTTTATTATCTCCCCAATAGGACAGCAGATCGAGGTCATGAGGGGAATAAAGCCTTATTTTTACTTGATATTTGGAAATATGCATAAAACCATTCCCCTTCCTGATCATTTATTGCGGATGTACCGGAAAAAGTAATACCCACGGGCGTTAGAATATAAAAATGGGATAGACGGATCCTGTAAGTTACTTGGCAGTACTTTCAACGTCTTCAAGCCGGAGAGATAGGTTTTGATCTTCTCAAACCACGCTTCCCCTGTCCCGCCGGAAACGATGAAATAGGAAAAATCACGGAAAGAATTCGTCATGCTCTTTGTTTTTGCCATGGCCTGCTGGAATACTAGGTCGCTGGATCTTTCAAGGATCTCCGTGATCGGACGTTCTTCGGATTGTAAAGTATCATCATCGGTACAGATGACAACGCCAGTCTCCAGGTTATGCTGTAAAGACTGGATACGGATATCTTCCCCGTATTCATCAAGGATCATCTTGGATACATTCTGCATGACCTCCCGCATCCCGATATTGTCGATGGAGTTGGTGTTAACAATCGCCCGGGACTTATATCCGTAGATATCCCCGGTACCAAAACCGAAGTCACCAACTAACGTATTTTTGTAAAGGATGTCCTGCGCGATCTGGGCATAATGCCCATCCTTTTTCACGATGGTGGAATACAATCCGCCAAACGGCTGGGATATGATGTTAATGGATTCCTTCTTTAACTGGATCTTGAAGTCCTGCCATTTTCCTTTTCCTACTTTCAGGGAAAAATCCATATCCTTCGTGAGTTCTTTGACCATATCCTGCGTATCCCCTTTTACATAAGAAGCCGGCAGGCCCGTCTGTAAGAAAATGCCACGGTTATCCTTTTTCCCGGATAAAGCAATGCCCAGGGCTGTACGGTAAGGGATATAAAAGGAAGGGTTTCCGAATCTTTTTCTGGAAAAGGATTCCTCATCGGTATCATTTGTACTGATACTTGAAAGCATTTCCTGTGCCGTATATCCAACCATGTATATATCCTGTGTCACATTATCCCGGTAAAGGATATCTTTCTCACTCGGCAGGCTGAGCACATCCCCATCAATCTTTTTGACAAAAGACGGAAAGCAAAAGTACCCAGATTCATAAAATACTTTTGTGCCGGAATAGCCGACATCCAATCCAATGATGTAATCTTTCCCTTTTGGGATCGTCGTTAAATTGTAAAATTCATGTTTCGTCCGGTATCTTTTTGAATCGACCATACTTACCTCCTAACACAATCAATATGACGGATAGCAGCTGCAGACATGGGAGCCAACTGTGGTTACGTCAGATGCACGATGGTGCACGGAGCGTAGGCGACGTAGTCCACGACATCTGTGGCTATCTGGCAGCAGGAGTGGACTGGCACAGCAAGTACGACAACGCCGCGCAATTGATTGATTTTGCGATCCGCTTGAGCTATCCGTCTCTTTTAATATGCAGAAAAAATATTTTTCTGTACATCAAGAATAGCACAAATAAAAAAAAGCCCCTGGTTTCCCTGCAATACCAGAGGCAAAAAAAAATCTATTTTTTTTGTTGTAAGAGCTGTTTAAACTGTGTCAAACGGTCACGGTGGACCTTAAACAGGTAAATTCCATTTGGTTCGGAATGATATTCTTCTTTTCCGGATTCACTTTTTGCGAAGAAATCTTCGATATATGGTGCATAGGAATCAGGGATACCGATCCCGCAGCCACACAAGGTCGTGCCATTATTATCCGCAAAGATGGCTAAGGATGGGAGTGATAACTCAACAGAAGCTTTTTTCACAAGATCTTTTAATAATTTAGGTGCAAAATGTTCGACACTTTCGATCACGCAGATCGCCGGATTTTTATATCCATCCTGTAAAATATATCCAGTCAATTCCGTGATGGTTTTTGCGAAGATGGATTGCATCAATCCCTGCGGGTAATCGATCTGGTCTAAAGCAGCATCCAGGTCATCGATCGACAGGTCGTCCGGTGATACCGCCTCCATTTTTTCTCCATATTTGATCGCCTCTTCCCTTGCTTCCATGACAGACAAGACTTTATCATCAGTCTTCCATACGTCGTAATATGACATTTTTGCATAAGAATACATTTCACCGCCACCATCTGCTGTTTCGTGGTACAGAGGATGTTTAGTATAATCGTACTTTTTGTCCCTGACAGGGCGGATACCGTCTTTCCCCCGGCCACTGCCAGTAAAAGCGATACATTCATCCACAGGCAGCCGCCCGATCTCTTCCGCTGTCATCACTTCCCGTTTTGTTTGCTGGAATCCCCGGGAACTATGGCCTTTTCCGGAAGATGCATTCCGGCTTTTTGAAGTGATCGTCTGGTACCCTAACTTTTCTTCGATATATTTTAAAGTTTCTGGCTCGTTGGAGCCTAAGAAAAGCCAGGAATCACAGTTTGCCGTGATCGTCTTCCATTCATCTTTATACATATATTCCAGCTGGGACTTATCCTGCAAGATGATGGATACGGAAATGTTATACTTCCGCATCGTAGATATTTTTTTCGGGAATTCAGGCACTTTTCCGGTGTTTGCAAACTCATCCATCAGGCAGCGGATCGGATAAGTAAACCTTGGGCTGCCATTTTCCCGCTGCCGGTTTTCCCCGATATGGTATAACGTCTCAAATAACTGGGTATACAGCATTGCGGATAAGAATGCATAGGTACTGTCTGCCTGTGGGGTAATGATGAATAAAGCCGTTTTTCGGTCGCCCATCTTTTCCAGTTCCAGGTCGTCCCGGTTCGTCAGTTTTTTCACTTGCGGGATCTGGAAATACTGCAGGCGGACAACACAGGAGATGATGATTGCTTTCAAAGTCCGCCCAGCCGCCTGTTTAAACGCAGAGTAATATTTATAAGCCAGGGAATCTTTCTTGTTTTTGATCGCGCCAAATTTTTTGTCTAGTTCAGACTCTACGGAAGCCGCATTGGTCTCATCTACGCTTGACTCGTTGATCATGTCAAAAACAGTTGCGAAATTCGTCCTTCTTTCTGCCCGTGCCTCATCCCGCAGATAAAAGATACAGGCAGCGTACAGCAAACGTTCTGCATCAACAAAGAACTTATTGTCCCCGGAGCTGGCCCCTTCCCCTTCCGTGTTGGAGATCAGGCAGTCGATCAGCATGAGGACGCCGGCTTCGTCACGGATATAATGCAATGGGTTATACTGGTTGGAATGGCGCATGTCCGAGATATTGAAGATCTTGATGACATAGCCATGGTTTTTTAGCACGTTTCCCATGGATGTGACCATTTCTCCAGATGGGTCCGTGATCACATAAGAGGCATTTAACTGGAGGATGTTCGGTTTGATGAAGAAACGGCTTTTACCAGTCCCAGCGCCGCCGATCACAAAGATATTATTATTTTTCCAGGTCTTTACGTCATTCATAGACCGATGGAACCTTTGTGACAGGATCATATCGCCAGAAGAATCCTTATCCACCTGTCCAGTCAGAGGGTCCTTATAGGTGCCGGGTTTGGACATATATAACTGCTTATACTCTTTTAATTGTTTTGTCGTCATAAACCCGCCGGTACCGCTCACCGCATCTTTTGTGAAAGAATAGTTCTGCTCAGAAGAGATCTGTAAGAGCAAAGCGATAAAAACCGCTGTAAGGGCTGCAAGGAAAAATCCTATAAAAGACCTGCCAGTGACAGGGTACAGGAGATTCCCTTCCATGATACTGCTTTGGATTGCCTGGATACTGGAAGACAGACTCAAACCTTCTTCATCCATCAAGGAGCCCGCATACCCAAATAAATATCCGAGGACGATTCCGGAAATAGCGCCCATATAAATATTCATGATCTTTGCATTTTGTTTTTTTTCAGATTCAGATAAAACTGCCACAGGTACCACCTCCTATTCTGGCGTTGGGATCTCAAGGTCGTCCACGAACTCATTTCCGTTGATATCATAAGAATCCATATACCGCTCATCATCCGCGATGTCTGCCGCAAGGGCACGTTCAAATTCCCTGTCGAAAGCAAGGGACAGGTCTTCATCCTGCTCTTCCGGGACATAAAACGTATCGCCGGTAAACGGATCCTCTTCGATGATGAACCCATTCTGCATGGCCCGGGCGTCATCTAATAAAACGGGGTCTGGAAGCCCAATCTGGGACATGTCATGCTGCATTTCATAGTTATCCCTGGCAGAATCAATAAAAGACTCCACAGACACATCATCATTGGTGAGGACCTGTGATGCATAAACCTGTTCCGGGTTTGCCTGCAGCAATTTTTTCTCAATCAAAGAACGGTTTTCTTCTTTTTGGCGGAGGATTTCCTGTTCCCCTGCTGTGATATCAGGACAGCCATGTTCTTTATCAATCTTGTCCAGATAAGCAGCCCGTTCTTTTCCATTCAGCTTTGCAAACGTGGCGAACTGCTTTGGCGTCATATCCACCGGACGGTCCATCAACGCGGTGATCGTGTTGATCTGTTTTTCGTTTTTCACTGCCTGAAGGCAATACCGTTGTCCATGCAGCCCATGCATCTCATAGGTAAAGGTGGCAGCGTCCCGCTTTGCAATATCCCCATTGCGGGCGACGATGTAAAACGGACGGCTTTCCACATCAGGCCCCGGCCATGCCGCCCTTTCCGCGATCCGGCAGGAATTCTTTTCCTGATATTCCATCTGCCGCCGAAGGATTTCCCCGCCTTTCCCACTAAGGTCATAGGCAACAGAAGAGGAGATCCGCACCATTTCCGGCGCGTCTTTTTCCGCAAAAAACACATCATATCTCCCCTGTTCCGCCTCGCGGATATGGATACCTATACCGCTCTCTTCCGCTTTCCGTAAAAAAAGGACCGCCTGTGCATAGGTCAGGTCTTCGTAGGATTTGATATGTCCCTCCCCACGGATCATCACCGCATCTTTGGAGATCCATCCAGCTTCCTTTGCCTGGTCGATTGCGCGGTTGGTGTTAAATAACGCCTCCTGGTCCCCTGCCCGGACGATAAAGGCGTCCCTGCCGCTTTGTGTCTTTGTTGTAAGGAACGGGATATCCTGTTTCCGCAAAAACCGCGCGATCATTGCTTTTTTTTCAGCAGAATCCACATAAAACGCAGATAGCGGTTCATTGCGGAACATTTTTGCGGTCCGGCTGCCATCGATACAGTCCATGATCCCTTTGATAAAGCTTTCGGCCAACATTCCGGAGTTTGCAACCATCGTTGACATCTGCTCCGTAGTTTTTAGGGCAAACTCGATCTGCCGTTGTTCATTTGCCATGTCTTAAAACCTCCTTTCTGGCAAAAAAAAAGAAAACCGCTGGGTGCGGTTTTCTGGTATTAATATGCATTGTTATGTTATCTGAATTTTTGTTTTTCCCTTTTTGCCATTTTTCCTATCTGCCAGAAAGAAAAGAAAACGGGTGTAGCAAGAAAAAGAGAATGTGAAAAAAGTAAGGAAAAGGACCGTTCCATTCTTCGATAAAAAGATAGCCAACAAGAATAGAAAACACTGGATCAGAAGTAAGGAGCGGCGGACCTCATAAAGATCCAGGAGGGATTTTGCCAAAAGGATCCCTGCCACTGCGATCAGGAGGTATGCCAGGCTTTTTTGTTCCAGCCAATCGGCATTGATGTATCCGAAGAGATAGCGTTCTTCCATAAATGCCTGATACACTTTTTCATAAAGCAGAGATGGGTTTAGCACGGTAAAAGCTTCCATATCATGCGGGGACATATACCAAAGGTAATATACGATATCCGAAGCGCCTTCCACCTGTATCCCCGATTTATCCTGAAAAGCGGATAGATATGTCTGGGAACTCATGATGATACTGGATGCGGTAGATAATGCCGTGTGTATCCGTGTATGCAAAAGCGGAAGGTGCATCAGCATGCCATGGACACTGATAGCCCCGATCCCTTCTATAACAAAAAAAGCTCTGGTCATGATATCCTTTTTATGTAAAAACAATATGGGGATCACCACGGCCAATGCAGCAAGCGCCCCAAAAAGCAGGATCAGGATAGGGACATTATCACAAACATGGCGCATATAATAGAAGAATCCTCTCCAAACCAGGTCATTGATATCACTGATCTTTTCCAAAAAAACGCCTCCTTCCTTCCCACAGCAATGCGCTGTGGGAAATGGGTTCTGTAATAGCTTATGCAAATCTGTCAATGATCTGCTGGCACACCTCTAAGAGACGTTCTGCGTCAGAACCTTCCAGATATGGTTCTTCTAAAAGGCTTTCCAGATAGTCAATGGCATCTTCCATAGAAACAGAAGGTTCAGGCATCGCAGGGGTATCATATCCTTCCTCGAATCCGTAATCTGCCTCGCGGTCCAGGTCCCCGGCAACGACATCCATCAGGTCTTTTTGGCTCATGTTACCGGATTGTGGTACCGGTGGTTCCATAGGGAATCCTGCACCAGTTTCTTCCGTGTTACGGTCACCTTCATGATAAGGGGCTTCTTTATCATCAGGGACAGGCGCTTCTTTTGGAACTTTTTTCGTGATATAAGGCTCAAAAACGTCTTTCGCCTTCCGTCCGCTTTTGATCTCTTCGACGATCGTGTTCCGGTCTTCTTCCGGCATATGGATCAGCTTGTCTGCCTGTGTCACGGAGATCTGTTTTCCATCCAGGAGCTCCTCCACATCCTCATTTCCATCTTCCCCGAAAATATTCAAAAACATGCTGGAATACCGTTTGGAATTCTGGAAATATTCCGTTGCCCTCTGGATGATGGCCCGCCGTATCTCTGTTTTACTGCTGTCTTCGCCCATGGATTCTTCTGCATACCGCTTAAACAGGCGGATCATCTTCTTTCTGTGGAAATTGGAATCCACGTCATGCCGCTGCTGCAGGTTTGCATCTTCTACAACCAACTGTTTGATCGTATCGCCAGCCGAAGCAGGTAAAGCGATGTTACATGGGACTGTGTGCATATAATCTGGCTCTGATTCCCGGATTTTTAAGATGGAAGTAAACCTGCGTGCGCCAGACAAGATCTCATACCGCCCCTCATCGTCCGGTCCAGCGACAACGAGCGGCTGGTTCAGACCATACATTTTTAATGAATTGCATAATTCGTCGATCTCGTTGATACCGAACCCGCTGTTTAATGGGGAAATATACAAGGATGTGACCGGTATATTTTTTGGTTCATAGCTGCAAAGGGTTTCCATTAAGTTGTTTGCTGTGTTTTCCATTATAAAATCCTCCTTCTTAATAGGCCCACATCTGTACGGATGCGGGGAAATTCAATATAAAATATCGTGTGTGCCTTTAATTTAACAAATCCAAAAAGAAATCAATTCTTCCCTGCAATATTTCCGGACGAAAACCCTGCACGGAGCAGCATGGCAGTATTTGTGGTACGGGGGCGTTCAGCGGTATTGTGGACGGCAAATGCCAGAGCATTATCAATATAATAAATGGACACTTTTTTCTTTGCCCTTGTGACTGCCGTATATAATAAACGCCGGGTCAGCATGTTCGTCGGTGTGTTGGGGAGCATGATGTGTATCTCTTCCTTTTCACTGCCCTGTGATTTATGTACAGTGATGGCATACGCCAAAACCATCTTCCCATAATCATCCCGTGTGATGGGGATGACCCCATGCGGGAAGCGTATATAGATATTTTCCGCTTTTTTGCCTATGATTTCCCCAATATCCCCGTTAAAGTACCCTTTTTGGTAATCGGTTTCTGTCATGATGATCCGGTCTCCCTGATAATAGGCTGTATGTCCATATCGGAATAACGGGGTTCCTGCTTTTGGTTGGATCAGTACATTCAAATGATGGACGCCCATGGGCCCATCTTTCACCGGGCTTAATACCAGTGACTTTTGGATATTTAATTGTGACAACAGTTTTCCCACAGCGTCTTCTGCCTGTTTGAACCGGAAGATCTGAAAATCTGAAGCTAAGGTCAGGTTTGCATCGTCATCACGGATTTTTTTCGCGTTTGTGTAGATGGTACCTGCCTGCCGCATCACTTCTGTTAGCCGGTATACTTCAAATATGCCGGAATCAATCAGATCAGATAACACATTTCCATAAGAAACACTCTGGAGTTGGTCGGCATCCCCGACCAACAGGAGCAAAGCCCCGCTCTTTACCGCCGGCAGCAATGCGGCACAGGTTTCCATATCAAGCATGGAAACTTCATCTACGACAACAAACCTGGCGTTGATCGGATTATTGATATCCTTCGCTGTAAAAGTACGTTGGCCCATTGGCCGGATACCTAAACATTTATGTACCGTCTCAGCATCTTTTCCAGTGGAACGTTTCATCACCTGGGAAGCGGCCCCAGTAGTTGCCAGAAACACAATGGATTCTTCCGGAAACTTTTTCTTAAAAGCGGTCTCCAACCCTTTGATGATCGCTGTTTTTCCAGATCCCGGAGGCCCAACCAAAAATTTTATCCCGGTAGTCTTTAATAGCTGGAACGCCTCCCGCTGCCCTGTGTTATACGGGAAACCGTTTTTCTTTTCAATCGATATGATATCAATATCCGTAACCAATTCTGTTTTTGAAGCCTCAATCCTTTCTGCGTGACGGATAATCGTGTTTTCTTCTTCCCAGATCTTTTTTGTATAAATATAAATATCATTTCCAATGGGTACACAGATGCATTTTGGTTCCATCCGTTTTAATTCGCGGAACAATATAGCTGGCGACAGGGCATCGTCAGGATACATGGATTGCAGCACCTTTTTTTGGATATGTCCGCATAACATATGGAAAGGGCAGCAGGTGTCCCCATTTTCCCTGAAATTGATGAGGGCATCCATGATATACCCTTGTACCCTTACCGGGTCATAGGGAGAAGCGTCCTTATGGAAATATGCCATTAATTTCTCTGCCTCACAAACAGGCATCCCATAAGAAACCAAAAACGGGTTTTTTTGCAAGCTACGCAAGGAAACAGACGCTTTTATCATTTTTTCAAAGACGGGATACGGGATCTCCAATCTTTGGAATACAGAAAATAATTCTTTATTTTCCAGCATCCCCTGTATCCCCCGTACCAGATTTTTGGCATGTTTGTCCCCATCCTGGAAAGAGGATAAAGCATACGAAAGGTTCTTTTCCGCATGGTCTTGCCCACAAAAGGAAAACAGATCCCCATTTGATAGCTCTGACAGTACTTTCCTTTCAGATACAGGGATATCTGTCCCGATAAAATAATGGATCAAGGTATCCATATCCCCATAGATGGAAAAATCAGAAAAATTGAAGATATTTCCACTAAATCTCCCGGTCAAGGATAATGGTGTATTTGGATCCATATACAAAATCTTCCCATAACAAGTAACTAATCCATTATCCGCCTGCGGGAAATGCCCCCGTATCGGGCAAAAGAGAAAATAGGTATACCCTGTCGCCTCATCCCGTGCCAATGTTTTGTGGTATGTCCCGATCAATCGTCTTCACCCCCTTTCCTGTCTATGATAGGGAACGCGGGAAAACTATCCGTTTTTCCTTGCGCCATTATTATGATGGAAACAGAAAAAAATATAACAGGGATAGTTTCTTCATATTAAGGGCAGTAAACAAATGCTTTACAAAAAAAACAAAAAAAGGATGTGACAAAATTGGAATTACACGATTATGACGATATGCTGGTCGGAAATAAAAAACGGATCACGACATTTTATAACCAGGAACCGGGCGGCGGAAATGAGCTGGTCGCACTGCAGATCATCCGTTATGCCATTGAACAGGTATTAGCGTGGACGCCGGAAGAAGCTGTGAAAAAATTTGATTTTTATATGATCAGGAAAATGCAATTAGAAAAGATCATTACTTATATCCGGTATCCTATTGAAATGCAAGGGGAGGAACCAGCCTATATCTTATCCCGGCTATACCCCAAACTGGTCAGGATCTCACCAAGACAGCTAATCGAACATCAATATGAGATTGTCTTATTCCAGCACAGACAGTTTCCACGGGATTATTTTATCGGGACAGAAGGTTTTTACCGCTACTGTGTCTGTACACGGTACCTTTTTTACAACTATAAAAAAGTTAAGAATTTAGAGGAGATGTACCAATTTGCCTTATCGCCGGAAGGAAGACGGTTTTTGTCCGCCCACCGTCTGTTATCGCCGGCCATACAGCTGGATATCAATATGGCAGATGTGATTTATGAGATCACGAAACAAAAACCGTATGCAAAGCTGTACCATGCCCGGTTCGCTTTAGAGCTGGAACTGGAGAAAAAAAGGAAAAAAGAAAGGGGACTTTCCGATGATCTGGATAGTGGAGATTTATACGGGGAAGAATACGATACCTGAATACGTCTTATCTTCTCTGATCAATAAGTTTCCTTCCTGCACATTTTATGCTGTATCAGGCCCTTACGGGGTATACTGGAAAGGAAAAGTCCCGGAGGAGGATAAAAAGGATGTGCAACGGTTTTTACGCAGGAACTGGCTGCGGCGCCAGCGATGGTATGAAGCTTCGTGGGACAGGAATGGTACATACCGGCAGATGTTTATCCAAAATTATAAAGGGCCGATGCGCTGCCGTTATTGTAACCGGAAGATAACCAGGAACACTATGGAAGTGGATCATCTGATTCCGGTAGCACGGGCCAAAAAAGGCGGATATGCGAGATGGAAATTAAAGGAAAAAGGGATCCATAATGTGAATGATGTACGGAACCTTGTGCCAAGCTGCCGGAGATGCAACCGGCGGAAAGGGTCGAAGATGGGGTTATGGTATATCCGTGGAATCTTAGGGAAATATCCCGTCTATTGGAAAATAGTTCTCGTGGGGAAGATAATTTTTATTTTACTTGTCTTCATCTGGCTTATCGTTTTCGGCAAACAGTATTATGCATTATTTTTCAATAATATTTAAAAGAAAAAGCGGAGCTGAAGCTCCGCTTTTCTTAAATCACCTCTGTAATTGAAGATTCCGTTTTTCCAATGTTTCTCTTAATGTTTTCACAGAGATATTTAATTTCTTTGCTATCTCTTCATCGGAAAGGCCAAATTCTTTATATATAGTAATCTTTCCGATTAATTCTCCGACTTTCATTCCACGCTCCATCCCACGTTTCATTCCACGTTCTTCATACATTTCAGATAAGTTGCACATGAGATCGACCTCCCTTCCAAAGTCATTTTCCATTTTTCCCGCAGGGTACCCCGTCTGACCTACGGATCAGGCGGGGGTGAATGCGGGCTTGTCGTCTTTCACGATCCAGCCCCTGTTAAACGATATCGTCAGCAGCTGGCATTTCTTACTGTCTGCGCTCTTCCTACCGTCCGATGCAGGCTTCACAAACTGGATGTTCGTGTTCGTCACGGTTTTTCCCTCTTTCGTCTTCCGAGAGTGGGTATGGGTCCCATGGACTTCCAGTGTCTCACCGTTATATCGCACATAACTCCCTGGCTTTATAGAAGCCCTCTGTCTGCGGATAGAGACATACCCCTTACGGACTTTCCGTGACCGGTATGGGTGGAGGTTCTCGGAATCCTTCTTATGGTTCCGGCTGATTCTTCCATTAAAGAGATCCTTCCCGGTCTTCCTTTTCCCATCCCTGCTGTCGATATAGACCGCATCATAGAACTTCTGCAGGATACGGTCATTCCGGCGTTTCTTTTCGATAAAGACATGCGGTGTCCGGTGCTTCGGATGGAACTTCCCAATACAGTAGGCGTCATTGATATGGGTCTTTTTCAACTGGAGTCCCTTGCGTATCCTCTTTGTCTTTACACCGTAAGTGATATGTACGTCCCGGTGCATCCCCTTCACCTGATGGAACATCTGCCACCGGATCATGGTCATATAAGTCGCGGATGCCATGGACTTGAGCTTTGGCTCTTTCCCATATAAGGCGCCGCCTGGCTGGTGGTTTACCGGCGTATGGCACTGTTCACAGCAGGTGGCGAGGTTAGAGAGCCGGTCGCTGCGGTCCTTTTTCCAGTACCCCACATGGTGGACATGCAGGATGGCATTGTCTTTGATGCCACGCCCGCAGAAGACGCAGGTATGGTGGTCCCTGGTAAAGACCGCTTCCCGGAGCGTTTCTATCCCATACCGCTCCCCCTGTTGGTATCCTGCCCCTTCCGGCGGCTTTTCGCCTTGGAGCAGGGCCTTTAGCAGCTGCGTGTCGAACTTCCCCATCTCCAGCCATATGGATGTGACCGGGCAGACGGCGAGGACCTTTGATAACAGCAGGAGCTGTGCCTCGACCTTGTGGCGGATGGACGGGGCGAGCCACCCCTCCTCTTTCTTCCGGCTATCAAACCTGGGGGTGCGGTACCGTTTCCGGTTCCGCCGGGTACGGCGGTACTTACGTCTGTCATTGTGTCTCTCCGTTTCGTCTTTTAAAAGGTCCGCCTGCAGCCCCAGGTACTCATGCTTTTCTGATTTCACAGATATCCCCACATGGAGGTATCCCACATCCGTGCAGTATTCGATATCCTGTACCGCCCCGTCCTCCCGGTCTGTGACCATGATGGTGAACGGGTGGTAGCAGTAGATCTTTGCGCGCCCCTTCTTTAACAGCTTCCTCGCACGGTAAGGGCTTGTCGGCATCAGGGGCTTTTCTTTTGCAGATACAACAAATACCATAGTCTTTCTTTCCGGGCTTACGCCCTTCCTGCAGGTGACAGGTGCCTGCCTGCCATCTGCAGGATACTCCCCTTACGGGGGTGGTCCACATCGCCAATGTTGATCCCCAGGTTTTTGTCCGGGACACTTCTCCTACCCTCAGAGACTGTTTAATCCCGAACCGCAGTGCAGCGGACTTGTGGAGCATCCACCGGTGCCTGTTCTACCTGATGATGGATTCTGGGGTAATGTAGCTGCCAGCAGATGAGCCGGCCTGAGGCTAATCAATCAGGCCTGCGGCGGACCGCAAGCCTCGTCTGAATTTGCCCGGAAGCAAATCAGGCGGGGTTATTGACTGGAATGCCATACTGTCCTGAGAGTTCTTTCTTGATCTCTTCTTTTGATTTAAAAATATTGTACTACATTGCCAGACAGGTTTCCAGAAATTATTTCGAATACCACTTTTTTTGTGTGACCTGTCCATAAGCTTTTTCCGTCAGGTTGACTGTAACAACAACCGGGACATTTCTAACAACGTCATCTGTCCCATGTGGAAACCTTAATATATGCAATGTACAGTATTTTTCCGCCGGAGCAGCAAAATGATCTTCACTGAGGATATCCTGTAAATACTGTTGCTTTTCCATCGTATCACAGATAAAAGAGGTTTCATTTTTCTGGTTCGTTTTCTGCAAGATCCGTACATTTTCCAAAAAGAACCCCTTCTCCCCTTTTTTTACCTGCATGGATACAGGCAGAAAAAGGTAATCAGAAAGCTGCGGAAAATACTTCTGTAATCCGATGATAGAAAGATATTCTTTCCCATCGAAAAGCGAAAGGATATAAATAGGGGTCCCTTTGCGGCTGACTTTTTCTTCTATATTGCAGATATACCCCATGATCTTGTTCTTTCCCGGATGCATCTGGGAAAAAGGGATACACCCATAATATTGCGGCGGGGCAAATCCAGATACTGGACTCTCACTGTAAACATCACCCAGATATTCTAATTCTGCCTGCATGTTCCATTTTTTATCGGGGATATCCCATGCAGGAACAGAGAAAAATTGAATGATCAGATTGACTTTCTCCATACGGTTTTCCCCTTTTGTACTGGAAATCCGCTTCCTTATCTCCTGGTATGCCTGTAGTAATCCCTGCCTGTTTTTATAAAAAATATCAAAAACGCCGACAGATATCATTTTTTCAACAAGGGCCGCTGGCGGCTGTATCACTTTTCCATCCTCTTCACTGATACAACAGCTTAAAAAATCAGAAAAAGAATGCAGTTGCCCGGATCCTCTGGCAGATTTGATCTGGTCAATGAAACCAGCTGTTTTTTCTGCGACGCCTTTGATGCTCCGCATTCCAAGACGGATAGCCCCGTTTTCGATCGTACAATCATAATGAGACTGCAAAATAGACGGCGGGAGGATCCGTACCCCTCTTGCTCTGCAATCCTCAATGATAGGTGCGTAATCCTTCTGCTCTGTGTTATTGAGCATCGCACAGGCAAAACAATCTGGATAATGGTGTTTCAGCCATGCCGTCTGATACGATACTAACGCATATGCCGCAGCGTGGCTTTTATTAAAAGCATACTTTGCAAAATCCATCAGGCTGTCAAACAATGCATCTGCTTTTGCTTCGGGGATGCCTTTGGAGAGACAACCACAAATGCCACGCTCTTTATCCCCATACAGGAAAGCTTTTCTTTCCTTCTTTAACTTATCCATTTTTTTCTTAGACATGGCCCGTCTCACCAGGTCTGCCCCGCCAAGGGAATACCCTGCCAGGTCCTGGAAGATACGCATGACCTGTTCCTGGTAGATCACAGCGCCGTAGGTTTCAGACAAGATCGGCTCCAGTTCCGGGATATCATAGTGAATTGGTTTCGTTCCCTGCTTGACAGCGATGATATCATCAAGATATTGCATAGGCCCTGGGCGGTAAGCCGCGACCAATAAGATGATATCCTCAAAACAGGATGGCTGGAACCGCTGCAGCATCTTCTTCATACCAGCGCTTTCAAACTGGAAGACAGAGTTTGTCCTTCCTGTAGAGTATATCCCAGAAAAAACAACATCTTCAAATGGGATCGTATTGATATCAACAGCCGATCCCGTATGTTTTAAGATAAGGTACAAGGTATCCGTGATGATATCCAGGTTCTTTAAGCCTAATAGGTCAAATTTTAAAAAGCCTTTTTCTTCCAGCCGGACCATATCGCATTGCACAGCCCAGACATCAAGGGAATGGTTGTAGTAGATCGGGATATATTCGTTGATATCACGGTTATCAGAGATCACTACCCCACCGGCATGGACCCCTGTGGAGAATAATTTTCCTTCTATTAAAGACGCTTTGTGTATGATATCCCGGGATATATCGTTAACAGTGCTTACATCGATATCACTTACTTTCATGCCAGTATCCAGTTGATCCGATATCGGATAGACATATTTATGCATGAAACGGGATTTTTCCTCATTCCTGTTTTTTAGAGGCAGATGCCCATATAAACGGTCTGCTTCGTCCCGACCTGCCGCCTGTATCGCTCCCTTTGCGCCATAAGTTGTTTCCGTCATGATGGAAGCGACTGCATTGATCCCATAGCGCCATTGGACATACTGGATCAACACCGGACGCAAGCTTGTGGCGATATCCGTATCGATGTCCGGCATGGTCACTCGTTCCGGGTTCAGGAAACGTTCAAAAAGAAGGTGATATCGGATAGGATCGATATTCGTGATCCCTAAAAGGTAACAGACTAAACTGCCGGCAGCACTTCCCCTGCCGGGACCGATCCCTTCCCCGATCGTATAATGATGTTCGGCAAGCCAATCATCCACTCTGCTGAAATCTGACGGAATATTTTTCCGTTCTTCTTTTGGTACCACGCCTAATTTCCGTCCCATGATACAAAAATCCCGGACGACCAGATGATAGTCTACAAAGCCCATGGATTTAATGACGGCGACCTCATGCTGCAGCCGTGCTTCATAAACAGCATTCCACTCTCCCTGTTGGATCATCTTATTTTTCGCATCCTGAAGTAAAGAGTCGAAAGAATCCTCAGTTGGCACTTTTGGGTAATGTTTTTCATCTGGCAGGGATACATGGCAGAGATCCAAGACCTTTAAGTTATCCATCGCCTCTGCGACTGTACCTTCGTCCAATATCTGTAGGAGGGCCTGTGATAATTCTTCATCATCCTTTAGATACATTTCCCGGTCTGCTGGGGAGATCTCCTGATGTTTTTCAAAATAATTGAACCGCATCAGGCGCCGGGCTTCTATGGACTCAGCAGAATTGTCGGTCATATGGGCGTCATTGGCCGCGATCACAGGGATGCCGGTTTCTTTTGCAATCTTAGCTAAAGCAGGATATGCCTGCGCTTCCATAGATAGTCCATGGTACTGGAGTTCGATATAAAAATGAGGGAATAGATTTTTGTATTCCAACGCTTTTCTTTTTGCATTTTGGTACAACATCTCTTCGGGGATAAAACAGGCTTCCAATTCTTTCTCTTCTGCCAGTAATTTTTTATATTTTTTCCATGAGCCAGAGCAGGCGGAAGACCGTTTTTTTAATGCCGCTACCCTCTTTTTTAACTGATTGACCTTCTCTTCCAGTATAGGGAGCTGTGTTTTTGCCCGGGATATGTTCTGTTCCATAGAATGTATTTCCTGCTGGTTATCATTCTGGAATAAAGAAAGCTGTTCTGCACTTTGTTTTTTTTTCTTTAAGGATTTTTTATAGGCAGGTGCCAGGAACTTTTTTTCCATCTTGATCTCTTGTTGATAATACTTTATCGAATCCTGCACCGCTTGGATCTCTTCTATTGTCTTCTCATATGACATTGCATCCTTCTCTATGGTAGCCATCTGCTGTTTTTTCTTTATAAGGGTACTCCGGATCTTATTGTTGGAAAGGATGATCTTCGATAAAGGGCCTTGTACGCAGGCCGAAGTTGCGATCACATGGTCTTTGTGTTCCATCTCCTGTAACGCCTGATAGGGGACAAGGGCATAAGTCCTTTTCCCTACATCTTTATACTGCGCTTTCCGGAATAAATGGATCAAAGATTGGTAACCGGTATGGTCCATAGCAACCAATAAAAAATGCTCCCTGTTTTCCAGATAGATCTCCATGCCCGGTATGGTATTGATACCCAGTTCCTGCCCTGCTTTTAAAAATGGTTCTATGCCAAGCATGGTACCATGGTCTGTCAGGGTGATGTTCGAAGCGCCAAGTTCCTTTGCTTTTGCTACCAGTTCCATCGGTGATGCTGTGCTGTCATTTGTTGAATACATGCTATGGCAATGCAGGAATCCATGTTTGACCATTGTTCCACCTCCCGAAAAAATCCCCTGCCGTATACCATTTTTACGGCAGGGGGAAGAATAAAATTCATGTTGTTTGCGGTTGCGGCACCTGCCCGTTGACGGTTATGTGGGTGTTGCTATATTCTAACGCGATCGCATTTAACTGCGGGGAATTCCCTGCAAGGTCGATGGTCGTTGCCACGGCGGCATCATCAAAACATCCGTTCCAATAGGTTGTATCCGACTGGATCGTAAGGGTTCCTTGCAAGGCGGAGCAGCCGGAAAAACAGCTGGTGTAATCGATACACGCCGCAGGGATATTTGTAACGGCGGATAAGGAATAATCGCCCTGGTACATATTTGCCATGTTTGTGACCGTCTCTGGGGTCTGCGGCATTTCCTTTAAATTAATGCATCCCGCATACATGGAGTCTCCATTTACCAATGCAGGAGGCAAAGAGGCCGATACCAAATTGCTGCATCCATTGAACATTTCCCTTGCCTGTGATAAAGAAGATGCTCCGGACAGGTCCGGCGCCGCTTTTAACTTTTCTGCTTCTTTATACATCGCTTCCGCTACACGGACAGATGCCGGGAGGGATGAGCTTTCCTCCAGGCTGATGCAGCCCTGATACATCGAAGTGGTGTTCAGCAGGTTTCCACACACGGTTAAATCAGGCGCTTTTGTCAGGTTTTCGCAATTTTCAAATGTATGGGCAGTACTCTCCACAGATGTAGGGATAGCCGGGACATACTCTAACGTATCCATGTCAGAAAACCAGTTATCCATGATCTTTGGGGTTACCCCTTCCTGGAATGTGACAGACTTGACAACGATATCATCTTCGGATTCATAATCTTTCCACGGGTAATCATTAAACTGGCGGACATCCCCTTCCCCTTCAAAGCACAGTTCCCCATTGCTGTAAAGGACTGCCTTTACGGATTCCAACTCTGGGGAGCCGCAGTTAAACTGTACTATGGGTTTCCTCCTGTTTTTCACATAAACCTCTTTGGTGTATTTCTTGGATCCATCTTTGCAGGTTACGGTCACCTTCGTAGTTTTCCCTGTTTTTGCTGGGCGTTTCCGGGATACCGTCACTGCATCTTCTGGGGCAGCGCTTTTTTTACCGTTTTTATGGATAAACTCGACAGTGAAATCTTTCGCCTTGATTCTTTGTGACTGCGAATATGTTTTATCGTTGGAAACAGAGATTCCTGTGACCGGGGATTGTGCAGTACGCAGCGCATTGATCTTCGGGATCAGGAAGACCAGGCCCAGCAGTAAGAAAATAACGATCACTGGTAAAAATAAATAAAAATATCGTTTCATAGAACACCCAACCCTCTTTACCAAAAGTATCAGATAAAAAAGGTTGGGCAGCACCTCCTTTCTATTTTTGCGGCGGGGCAAGCAGCATCCGTCTCTGGTTTAATACAGTCTGGATCGCCTGACAATGACATTGGTAGATCGCCTGGTTGAGCTTACGGTTATCAAACACATCATAGACATAACTTAGGGCGGATGCGTAATCACGGAATAACGAATGTTCTAAATAATAGATCCCGGCTTCCAATGCTTTCCGCTCTTTTTTCCGCTTCCTGTAACATGACGCAACCTGTACCATTGTTTGTTTGATATCGCCAGTTTTGCCAAAAACCTCAGAAAAAAGGGAGATATATCTTTTGGCACGGCTTCTTTTCCGTATACGCATGAACACGGCAACAAGCAGGAACAGGCCGATCAATAAGATACACGGTAAAAAAAAGATCATACAAATCCCCCCTACCGCAGATCTTCAATACGTCTGATAACCTCCCTCAAATCGGATACGGCATCATCATTGTAAAGATATTTTTTTACGATCAAAAGGTTATTGTCCAAAATGTAAGACGAATGCAGGTCATCCGTATTCCATTCCTGGATGGTCCGCATATATTTTTTTCCGCGCCGAACCGTTTTCTGTAATAACGCAAACCGGTGGATGGTATCAATGACAACAGTAAGCCCATCTGGGATAGTGGAAGCTTCCAGCCTATAAAGCCCCTCCTTCTCCCCTACAATTTCCTTTACAGAAAAACCTGCATCTTCGAAGCCTTCCAGATCCACAGGGGTAACGGTTTCCATGTGGGCTTGTTCGAGCTTCGCTTCTAAATCAGAGATCCTGTTTCGCGCATCGGAAAGCTGTAGTTCCATTTGCTTAACCTGTTCTTCCCATTTCTCCTGCTCTTTTTTTCTTTTTTCTGTTGTGGATTGAACCCCATCATACAGCCGCCGGATCTTTTTGTTTTCCGATGTCAGGCGGGAAACCTCAGCCTGGAGGTTCTGTACGGCTTGTTCTGAGTCCCGCAGGGCTTTTACACAATCCTCATGCTTCTCCCTGTCTACCGCATCGGTATCGGGCAAGATTCCAGAAAAGAAGGAACCCCTTTTCATTTCTTTTTCTTTCGCCGCAATATTTTCCTGTAAGATCACGATCATCTGCTCCTTGTTCTGCAGTTCCTGCGTTAAGGAAATCCGTTCAGCGATATCAGCGGAATCTTTTTCATTTTGTTCTTTCATAGCGAGGACTTCCGCTTTCTGCTGTATCAGGGCGTCATTCTTTTGCTGGTAATCTGCGATCTTGTCATCGACAGCATCTTCCATTTTCTTTACCAACTGCTGCCGCCGCTCGATCTCCGCGATCTGGGTACTGCAGAACTTTTCAAAGTCCGATCTTTCCCTATGGAAAATACCCGGCTGTAAGATATCATGGATAGATTGCGGGGAATGCGTATCTGGAATTGGATCAATGTTCTTTTGTTCATCTTTTACCAGCTTTTCTGTCTGTTTTTCTTTTTTTGGTGTATTGGCGGGTTCTCTGTCATCCAGATCCTTCCGCTCTTCCTGAACGGATGAGGTAATAGAAGAATCCTTTTCCTTATCTTCTGTAATGATATGTTTTTCCCTATCTTCTTCCGTTACAGGATGTGCCCTCTTTCCTTCTTCTTCTGCAAGGTGTTCCACAGGCGGCAGCTCCATTTCTGGCCCAGGGATTACAGGAATATCCATCCCTTCGGAAGCATTTGTGTGAAGGCTGTCTGATGGGTCTTCTTCCTCTGGGATATCTGGTGCATCAAGGGCTGGATTTTCAAAGAACGTTTCCATCTTATCCTTGTTTGCGATAAGATACTGAATGAAATTCTCTGCCCCACGGTTTGCTTCCTTTTGCGCGTTTTCCTCCGATAAATCAGAAAGCGGCAGGGTATAAGAGCCGGATAACTTTCCATTTTCAGCAAACCACCGATATTTATTGCAATTTAATTCATTTTTACAAAATTCCCTTGCGTCCGCTTCATCGACCCAATCCGGGATATCCCTTGATACACGGATAAGCAGCAGGTCAGTATCGCTACGCAGCCGGTAATCAGCGTGAAGCCCTCCAATATCGAAGAAAAGATCATAATGTTTCCTTTGCTCCTGCGGCGGGAAACCTAAGTTTGTGACCTCTGCCTTGTTTTTGAGGCCAGCATAAATGTCACGGTAGCATTTTGCTTTACTTTTACTGTTCAAAACATAAAACTCCTTTCTATCGTTGTTGCAGGAAGACATTTCCTGCTAAGGTGTAAATAGCCTACGATACGGAAATAAAGACATCTCCATATATTCTTTTTTAATATGAAGAAAAAGGTCAGAGGAAATCACAAAGAATTTGATTCAAAAAGAATTCACTCTTCGTCATTGAGGCACGATCTGTTCCCGATTGCGCTATTAAGGCATTGTATGGTATGATACTTTACAAAATAATTTAACAGGGAAAGCTGCCGCATTCATGCAGGCAGATAAACAGGAGAAAATAATGAGCAAAATAACATCTATGACGGAAGATGAAGTAAGAAATTATGCAGGGGAAGTATTAAGGTTTCATGTTTCTGAGGTAGGGATCCAGCAAGGGACCGGGCAAGTGACAACGTTCAGGCAACTGGGATTTTTATGTGAAAAAAACAGGCACAAACCGGATGGATGGTATCTGCCGGATAATACACAAAATACAGCGATCATACTTGAGACAAAATCAGGAGATGAAGATTTATTTAATAAGAAATGGGTCAATGAACTGCTTGTAAATATTGAAATCGCAAATACAAAATACAAAAAAGTCGTCGGTATTCTTTATAATGGCAAAGAGCAAAGAATATTTTTAAATGCAGATGAGTATACAGATGTCCCACATGAATTACAGGCAAAAGACTTTTATCTGGATTTATTTTCTGACCAAAAAATAGATACACAGCAAATATATTTGACGACAATGAAGATCAATAATCTCCTGCATTTCAAATTTGGCGTTAATGATTATTATGACCGGATGATCTTTACTGCCTGTGCATTAGTTGCAAAACGATATGGTGCCTGGTTGGATAAAGGCAGAGATTACACGACCTTGCATAATTCGATATTAAACTCCCTTTCAAAATCTTTGGAAACAGCGATCAAACAAAACGAAAAGTTAAAAATTTTGCTTACGATGTATTCAAAAATCCAAATGAATATCACCGACAACCAGCAAGCGATAGATGATTTCATCGATTGTGTAGAAATGATATCAGGATTGATCGACTCTAAGCATTGGAACGGCGAAGATGTGATGGGGATTTTCTTTCATGAATTTAACAGATACAAAGGAAAATCTGAAAACGGACAGGTGTTCACACCAGGGCATATCACATCCCTTATGTATAGGCTCATCGAAGTAAATATGAATGACAACGTACTTGATGCAGCTTGCGGCAGCGGGGCTTTCCTTACAAAATCCATGGCAAATATGATCAAAGAAGCGGGTGGTTTTAACACGGATAAAGCAAAAAAGATTATGGCTGAACAATTGTACGGGATCGAAATAGATAAAAGAGTATTTTCTTTGGCTTGTGCCAATATGCTTATCCATAAAGACGGTAAAACCAACCTTGAACAGATGGACAGCACATCGCAGGAAGCATGTGATTGGATAAAAGAAAAGAAGATCACCAAAGTATTGATGAACCCTCCTTATGAAAGGAAATACCATCCAGACATTATTATTAAAAACGTCTTAAATAATTGCGCTGTTTGTGCGAAAGCAGCGTTTTTGTTACCAGATAAAAAACTGGAAAAGTTTAGTAAAAGATGGAAAAAGGAACTATTTAAAGCCCACAGATTGATAAAGATAATTAAATTGCCAGAAAAAACCTTTGACGAAGGCGTTACAGTCTCTATCTTTATCTTCGAAGCAGGAATACCACAAAATGACCAGGAAATATTTACCTGTTATATTAAAGAAGATGGATTAGAAAGGGTAAAAAATCAAGGCCGGCAAGATATCAAAAATAAATGGCATAGCATTGAAAACCAATGGGTAGATATTATAAGGAAACAAAGCGGTGATGACAGCATAAAGTGGATCAAACCAGAAGAATGCCTGAGTTACCAGAAGGATGAGGTTCCATTTTCGGTATCAGAAGAAGACTTTGTTAAAACAATGACAGACTATCTTCTATTTAAAGAAGGTGTGGATATAAAAGGGCTTATGGATTCCATATCGGAACAGATCGTATATCATAGCAAGTTGAGTGAAAATAAAACGGATATTGCTATAAGTATTAGAAAGGGAATGACTGATGATCGATTATAGTAGTTGGGTAGAATTTGAAATATCGAGGTTATTTGCTATACAATCTCCCGCCCCAAGGAGTATAAAAACATACAACGAAGGGACAGTGCCTTATGTTTCATCTGGCGGCATAAATAATGGTATCGTTTCCTACCTGGAACCAAAAACAGGGGAGGAACTCGAAAAAGGAAATTGTATAACTGTAAGCCCGCTTGAGGGTACGCCTGCTTTTTACCAGGATACGGATTTCCTTGGCCGAGGAGGAGCTGGTTCCGCAATATCAATGCTATATAACGACAATTTGACAAAATATAATGCTTTGTTCATATGCACAGTCATAAAAATCTGTGCAGCAAAATTTGATTACGCAAATGCATGCACAAGTGAAAATTTGCGGACATTAAAAATTCCTCTTCCTGCTAAAAAAGAGCAGGATGGCACCATGTATATTGATGGCAAAAAGACCTATAACGATAACGGGTTCACGCCAGATTGGGAATTTATGGACCATTATATGAAATCCATTGAAGAAAAATCTCAGGGTCGGATAAACATTTTAAAACAACTTCACCATTAATGCGAACAAGAGAAGGTATGACTCATACAAATCATGCCTTCTCTTTTTGTTTTGTTAAATGTTTTGGCTATTTAGGAAACTTTGGCAATCTGAAAATGCTTTTACACAGATATCCCATTCTTCCCGAAGGACCTTTTTCATATGCGGGTCCTCTATGTTACGGAAACAAGTCTGTATGGCTTTCATTTTTTCTTTTGCCCGGGTGAGTACCATTTCAGCTAAATCTTTTGCAGAAATAAAATCCATCCAAGTCACCCGCTCCCTTTTGCATCTGATATACTCCAACGAATTATTCATATAAGAATATTTTTCTTGTTTCTTCTTTCTTTCTACATTCCTGTTGTAGCCATCGATTCCAATCGGCACTGGGATATAAGATGGAAGCGTGATCCCCAGGAAACGTAAGGTTTTGTAATCTAAGGGAAGGCTTTTTTTTGTATCCTTTTTCCCATCGATCTTCACATAATCCGGACATCCGGACAGTTCCCATAATTCCCGGACCGCTTCATAGAATGACACATTCTTCGTATAGCGGATCAGGTCGATCGCATCAATTGTCTTATGGCAGACAAGGCAATACATATAATTGTCCCCATCCTTGAAAAAACAGTTGGTTGCGTGTTCGTCATGGTGGCTCGGGATCGGGCATAGGCAAAAATAAGAATTTCCTCTTTTGACAGTCTCAACCCCAATACTGTTGGCGACAAATCCGATATCGGCATTGTCCACGAGCAGGTTTACCCCTTCGATCTTCTTCATTTATATACGACCTCCTTCATTTGTTGAACTTTCATTGCCAATATGCCTGCCCGTCCTGCAAAGGATTTAAAAAAAATGGATGAAGGAAGGTCATATTACTAACGATAAAAAAACATAGTAAGGAGGGTATCTTATGACAACAAATGAATGGACAGAAGCCTGCGATAAATATTGGAAGAATAAAGAAGGGCTGGGGTTCCACCCCAAAATAAAGAAGACATCAGATGGCAGGTTTGAGCTATCGACGGATGCTGATCCCAAATATGCGCCGGCGCTAAAACGCCTGATGATATCAATAGCACATGGCGCTTTGGCATATGCCATCACTTCTATTTCTATGGATGACTTACAGAATATAGAGGAGGCAGACAAAGGGGTCTTTATTGAAAAATGGACAGAGAATGTAAAGGAAAACAGCCTGACCTTTGTCCAGATTTTATTGGAATATGGGCAAGAGAAGTTTTTGGAGCACATATTTCTTGAGCAAGCCCGATATAAGATGGCTTACACGCTAGAAAAAACCCATCCGAAGCTCACAAAAGACGGGAAGATCGTGTTTTCCGCCCCTGGGCATGTGTACTGGGATGGAGCTTGGCATAACAAAAAAAATGAAGCGGTTCCATTATTTAGCTATACGTTAAACTGGGGCCGGATACTGCAATCTTAACAAGGAGGATGAAAAATGGATTATAAAAATGAAATCTGTATTCCTATGTCAAATGGCAATAACCTCATTGCCCGTGGGCAAAAGGGTTCTGATTACCCAGGAATTTGGGTATATTTTTCTGACGGGAGACAGGAAACTTTAGTCGCTGTAGTTGAAGAAGATACTGCAGCAAAGATGGTCCGAGGATTTCTATACAATCCCGGGCAGGAAGAACCGGAAGCCAGCGTTACTGTTGAGAGGAGAAAATAGATATGGTAAAAGAAGAAGCAAGAAACCGGATGATCCGGCAGTTAAAAGTGTTTAAAGACGCAGGATTAAATGTATACATCAACCGTGTTGACCGGCTGACAGATTCCCATTACGGGATCATCTCAGATGGAAAGAACATCGTATACATACAGTTCGCAGAATACGGCGCAGATACCTTGTTCCTGATGTTCTTCGAATATATCCCATCCATAGAATATGGTTCCGGTGTATCCTTTTGGGATGAAGGAAAAGCAGAGCTTACTGTGGAAGATTTCAAAGCGTGCGTAGCATATGGAAAAAAGAAAGCGGCGGAATACGGTGCAGAACTGTACCGGTCTTTGGATCATTACATGGGAGATCCGTGGCATAAGAAAATATTTGAAAAATTATAGTTAAAAACGGAAAAAGGAGGGGTTCCCTCCTTTTTCACTTATTCTGGATCTGCAATTGTTTCCTTCAGTGACGCGGCAAGCCCGGCCAGCCCCTGGATATCTGATGGGATGATGAGCTTTGTCGCCTTTCCATCCGCTGCCTTCGCAAATGCCTCTAAGGATTTCAGTTTGATAACGGCATCATCTGCCTGTGCATTTTTGATCGCCTGAAGCCCATCAGCGGTTGCCTGCTGTACTTTCAGGATTGCTTCTGCTTCACCTTCCGCTTCCCGGATCATCGCTTCTTTCTTTGCTTCCGCATTCAAGATCGCGGCTTCCTTCTCTGCCTCTGCTTCCAGGATCGCAGCCTCTTTGTGGCCCTCCGCGATCAGGATGGAGGACTTCTTCTCCCCTTCCGCCCGGAGGATCGCTTCCCGGCGTTCCCGTTCTGCTTTCATCTGTTTCTCCATCGCATTCTGGATCTCTGTTGGCGGAATGATATTCTTGAGTTCCACACGGTTCACCTTGATACCCCACGGGTCTGTCGCTTCGTCTAAAGCCGCCCGCATCTTTGTGTTGATAGTTTCCCGGGATGTAAGTGTCGCATCCAGTTCCAGTTCACCGATGATGTTACGGAGAGTTGTAGCCGTCAGATTTTCGATTGCCATGATCGGGTTATCCACGCCGTAAGTATACAGCTTTGGGTCAGTGATCTGATAATAAACAACCGTATCGATCCGCATCGTGACATTATCCTTTGTGATGACCGGCTGCGGGGCAAAATCTTCTACTTGTTCTTTTAACGATACTCTCTTTGCCACACGCTCCAGAAATGGGATCTTAATGTGCAGCCCGACACTCCATGTACATTTATATGCCCCCAAAAGCTCAATGACATACGCCTGCGCCTGCGGCACGATCCGGATGCAGGAAATGACCAGATACAAAACTAATACAATAAGGAACACGATCATCATGTTCGTAGCCAGTATATCCATAGATAAAACCTCCCTTGACCATATTTTGCTAAGATTTTTGAGATTATGACAGTTCACACATTACTGAAATGCACTGGGATAAACGATCAATGTGACGCCGGATATCTCTTTGACAGTAACTTTCGCGCCTTCCCTGATGATTGATCCTTCTTTAATGAGTTTCCCGTCTTCTTCTGCCCGGGCAGTCCAATACTGCCCTTTGACCAATACCTGCCCCTTTGCCAAAAGATTGTCAATGTCTTCTGTTACTACGCCAGTACACCCGATCACGCTGTCAGCGTTTGTCTTTTCTGTTTTGTCGTTAAGAAATCTTTTCGCGATAGGGCGTGTAAAGACCAGGCATAACACACTGACAACCACAAAGGCAACGATCTGGACAGAGAATGGACAGCCAAAGAGCGCAACGGCAGCTGCCACAAAAGCTCCTGCCGCAAACCAGATGGTTGTAAGTCCCATTGTCAGCGCTTCCAGCAGCAAAAAGAAGATCACGGCAAAGCCCCATCCAACAGCATACATAGGCATCCGCCTCCTTTCATTTTTATGCATTTAATATGGAAAAACACATCTTTTTCATTATAAAAAAGCAAGAAAAAAATACAAAAAGAGCTGCCAAAAGGCAGCTCCAGACGGATAAGGCTCATGTTCATGCAGCCCAAAAACATTTGTCTCCTATAATAATAATTGGTAATGTGATTTCCTGATTCATAGGAAATGGTGACTTCGGGAATTTATTAAAATACAAAAGGAACTTCCGGCCATTCATGGAGCATTCACAGTAGTAATACCCACTCTGATCTTTTTGGAAGTTGGATGTGATCATAAGCCGGTAATTCTTTGCTCCGGGAGGATTTTGCGGTGGCGCTGCTTGGTGTTGCTGCGGCATAGCCGTAGCATTTTGACGGAAAGCCGATCTCTCCTCTTTTTCTTTCTTTTCCCATTCCGCCAGGTTATGTTCCATGACCCCGACTTCTATCTTTTTTAATAGGAAGTAATCCGCGCAATTTTTCAGACATTCCGCGAGTTTAGGGGCAGGAAGGGAAAAAAATCCTTTCTTGGTTTCTTTATAGCTACCGCTGGCATACTTGTACCCACCAGTATTGGTCTTTACTTTTTGGGCAAACCCATTGGATATGGATATCCCCCACATCTTTTTACTCTCTGTCCAGACAAATTCCAGCTTTGTCATCTGGCAGAGTCCCTGGTATGGCCCGGACGCCATCGGTTCACCAAAGATCTTGCTCTCCGGATACTTACTGTCTGGATAACGCAAGTCTTTTCCTATAAAATAAGATGCTGCACAGAGATTCTGTAAGTGCGGGAGGACGCCCGCGTCCAATCTTGCGACAGATTCTATGGCATTTTGCCCTTTTCCTTTGGAAAAATCATAGATCCGGATCTTAACCTTCCCGTTGACGATCTCCCCGTAACGTTCATTTGGGGCGATGGTCACAGAAGGGATAAAGGAGATATTCTTTGTTGGGGTCGATGCGAACCCCGCTACGTTATTGTACATATGAGTTCTCCCTTCATTTCACCTGTAACCCGAAATTCGGTTCATAATGCCCAAAAGCGCTGACATCATGGGTTTTCGCCCATTTGTTCAACTCTTTTTTGTTTATTTTCGGGTCTTGCGGGACCAGGAACTGGTCTGGGATAGACTTCTCATCATCAATGATGAGCTTCGGCTGCAATTCTTTCACAGCAATGCTGAATAATGCGTCGCTGATACTGTTTTTGTTGACAGCCAGCATACATTCCAGGATGGAATTATTGATAGTAGCGATCCGCTCTGTCACATTTTTCTTCCGTTCCTGGAGACGCTTGATCTCGGCAGCCAGCTCCGCTTCTTCGGCAGATAGGTTTTTAGCGACTCTTGCATATCCCAGGATTTTTTTCTTGAAATCCGGGAGCAAAAGCTGTAAGAGTTCCTCTTTTGCCATTTCGGGATGTTCCCCATGGAGCCGGCTGACGGCTCCATCGATTGCATCCTGGTTGGCAAGTATTTCCTGTGTGATCTCATATAATGTCATTTTTCCATTCCTCCTCGCTTATTTACTGATATTCAAGAGCAGCAACTCTATGTTGGTACCTTCTTTGATGATAAATGGATCCCGTTCGTTCCCAAAATGGATGGTCACATCCTCCTCTTTGAGGACCCGTAAAGCGGATGCCAGATACTGCCCGTTGATCCGGTAAAACATCGCCGGACCCTGGTCCGGTATGTTTATATCCGCATCCAATGTCTGCTGGAAAGCGCCTTCCTGTCCTTTGACTGTGATGATCAGGGAATTACTTTCCATTGCGACCGTAAGCACCTTGGACTCATCACCAGAATCCAGCATCGCAAGGGCCAGCTGTGTAGCATTTAAAAGATCTGCTTTTTTTACAGTAGCTTCTTTATTAAGCCGGCTTTCAAAATCACCAAAAATTTTAGCGATATCGAAATATGTTCCTGATAAAGCAACGATCTTCAATACTGTGGTATCATCGGCTATCTCCACCGAATCACCTTTTTTCTGGATACGGACATTTCCGGATAAATACCGGATGATCTTCCGCACTGCTTCATTTGGTATGATGATGGAACATTTTGCTTCCCCTGCATCGCCGTGGACGGAAACACGGTATCCATCGGTTGCCGTACACCGTATCCCTGTATCCGTAAATTCAAGGAAAAAAGCAGATGTCTTTTCCCCCGTTTTGTTCACTGCCAGTGCATGGGCGGTGTTCAATAAATTTTCTTTTAACGCATCAGCGGATACCGTTAATGAAACATCCGGCTCCACGATCAATTTTTCTGATTTGAATGTAGAGAGATCGTAATACGGAAGCTCGATCTTAACCCCCTCCCCGGCGATCCGAAGCCCGGAATTTGCCTTTACGACCATCAGGGATTCACAGCATAACTGCGGGATGACGGCATAAAGTTTTTTGATGTCCACAACAAATGCGGCATCATCGCCATCCAAATTCATGATTGGGAAACGGACGATCAGGGATGTCCCATGGGCGCCATGTACCGTCATATCCATCTCCGTCTGGGAAACATCAAACCGGACAGCCTCACCGGTCAGTGTCTGTCCCCCGGCGATCTCTTTTAATTCCTTCAATGCGTTAGAAAATGCCTTCGTATTTACTGTTACTTTCATCTTGTATTCCTCCTTATTTTGGTTCTTTTTACATGAATAATCTAAAAAGATTACAGGAAAAAGATTACAGGAAGTCAAAAATAGACGCCTGCCTTTCCGTGCGCCGGACAAATCCAGCGTCCCCCTTATCACTTAATTTCCATGTCCCATTTAACAGGTAATGGATGCATTCGTTAGGGTCATCGTGGTAGGTCCGTTCTTCAGTACCGTCTACTGGCGTCCCATAGACAGAAAGCATCAACGCCATAAAGTTCAGGTTCAGTTTGTAAGTTTGTCTCATAAATATAACCTCCTTCTTTTTTGAAATTGAAAACCACGGAACCAATATGTATGGGAAAACACCGAATCATTAAAAGAACCGGCTGCGATTTCGCAGCCGGTATTACGCCTATATCTTCCAATATAACATTTTCTGTCTCTCCGTGTTACACGCCGGTTTCCATCCACGCACCCAAATGGGTGCGACCACAAGATGTATATTTTAGAATTCTGTTCTTAACCATATTGACAACTTTTTGTCATTTTCTTATTCTATTGTTACAGGCTGCCGCAACAGCCATTTCCATCCACGCACCCGGATAGGGTACGGTCATATCGTGCCTCACTGCACATCATGCGGCTGATATATTCCCATCCACGCACCTCTTATGAGGTGCGGCTAAATATTTGGAATTTACAATGTAGGTTTAAAATCAAGAATCTCGAACTGTGGTTTTGTCTTTCCATGAAAATGTTTTACGGAGATATTTCCGATCATTTCCACTTTTTTGGGTTTCCCACACCGGAGATATTTTTCTGTCAGACCAAATGCGATAAAATCCATCTCTTCCGTTTTATCGGCAAAGGATCCCCCGTCCCCGACATAGACTGGTCTTTTAAACTCGTAGACCATGTGGAAGATCGGCGCTGGGTTACCATTCCCATATGGGGCAAAGGTCTCCAGGTCATCGACCATCTGGGTCGTGAAGGAATTAAATTCCATATCATATTTTTTGCGGCTGCCTTTTGGCACCGGGCCACAGGCTTGTTTAAAGCACTTTTCAAATGCTGCCAGATCTTCCTTCTTTAAAGAAAGCCCAGCCGCCTGTGCGTGCCCGCCGAAAGAAAGCAGGTATTTACTGCACTTTTCCAGCAAGTTTTTGATATGGAACCCTTCAATAGAACGGGCAGAACCGGTAAGTACACCATCGGAACCCTCCCGGTCCGTCAGGGCGATGACTGGGCATCCATATTCCTCACACAGATGGCCGGCGATCAGCCCTATGATCCCAGGCATCCAGTCTGAACTGTAGACAACGATCGGGCGCTCTTCCTGGAATGGGATCTCTGCCAGACATTTTTTTGTGATTTCCTTCCGCTTCTGGTTGTTATCGACCAAGAGCTTTGCACTCCAAGGGAGTGTGAAATCCCGGTAATCTGCGGACATGACCTTAAATGCGTCTGTGGCCCCGTCATCTTTCAGGCGGCTGCTGGCATTTAAGATCGGGCCTAACCGGAACCCGAAATCGGATTCGACAAAATAATCGACATCCAGGTACCGGATGATCTGTTTCAATCCCGGGACCATCCTTCCAGCATTTAAAAGGTCCAGCCCTTCTTTGACCAGCGACCAATTGGCGCCGGTGATATCCATGACATCGGCCACGGTGGCGATAGCTGCCAGTACTTTCAGGTCATCTGTGTTCTGCCCCGGCAGCAGTTCCTGGATGAAACGGTAGGCGATACCAGCACCGCAGTATCCGGTATACCCTGCATCCGGGTACACCCACGGGTCAACAATATGATCTGCCGGAGGAAGGATCTCTTTCCCGTTATCCTCTTTTGGCAAGTGGTGGTCGGTCACGATCACAGACAGACCTTTGGCTTTCGCCTTTTTAATAGCTGGGATTGCAGCGATGCCGTTATCTACGGTCACGATAAGCCCGCTTTCGATCTCATCTATGATCTTTTCCGATAGTCCATATCCTTCCGTGAACCTGCGGGGGATACGTACTTTTGCGTCAACCCCATATCTGGCAAACCCGATCTTCATGATCGTGGAAGCCATGATACCGTCACAATCATAATCCCCTATGATCGTGACAGGCATATGTGCCTCCGTACAGCGCTTAAAAAACTGGACGGCTTCCTTTAATTGCGGGATTTCTGGATTTTTTTCCGGATGCAGGAATTGATCTGCATCTTTCCCGTGTGTTTTTTCAATAAATTCCCTGACAGTCAGGGAAAAATTCTTAGAACGTTCGAACATTTTTCCTCCTTATTATTTTGATTGTCGTACCCGATATGGGTGCGACATTTGCTTTTTGTGCTTGCTTCTTTTCCATGTCGTTTCCATCCACGCACCCCGCGAGAGGTGCGACATGTATATCTTGATGCGATAACAAATATTTTACGTTTACATCCGCGCATCCCGTGAGAGGTGCGACTTATTAACAATGGCATCTCGCCTGCCAATGCGGTATTTACATCCACGCACCTCGTGAGAGGTGCGACAGCCGTGCCGTAGTACTATCAATCTGTCTGATAATTTACATCCACGCACCCCCGTAAGGGATGCGACACAAATCAACCTGTCTGAATCATACATGCGCGTTGTTTCCATCCACGCACCTTGTGAGAGGTGCGACAAACATGAGCATCACCCCTTCATCTTTGAGATATATTTACATCCACGCACCTCGTGAGAGGTGCGACACTTTTCTGGCATCCACCATTAAAGCGTTCTTGGATTTACATCCAAGCATCCCGTAAGGGATGCGACGCGGCCATTTCCTGCCCCTCTGTCGTCTATTATGTTTCCATCCACGCATCCCCCCCGTAAGAGGTGCGACAAGATTGGTGATTTGGCTAATACGGGGATACCAATTTACATCCACACACCTCGTAAGAGATGTGACTCCGTTCGGAAAACGCCCGTACCGTATGCGTATCGTTTACATCCACACACCCCGTGAGAGGTGCGACCTATCTGAAGAACTTACCAATGAAATCTCCATGAGGTTTCCATCCACGCACCTCGTAAGAGATGCGACTTCTACTTTTCCAAAAAAATACTCAATTATCCGAGTTTCCATCCACGCATCCCGTAAGAGATGTGACTAAGCCACGATCTAATGATACCATGGTGCCGGACGTTTACATCCACGCACCCGTAAGAGGTGCGACCTTAGAGGTGCGGGGACTAAAGAGTTCGATTATAATTTACATCCACGCACCTCTAGCGAGGTGCGACAAGGCACTATATTAAAAGCGGCTGTTGTTGAATTTACATCCACGCACCTCGTGAGAGATGCGACAGCAAGATATAGTGTTTCGCGCTATATTTTCACCATATCTTGTATTCGATTCTCGGTTTTACATCTATGCACCCCGCAAGAGGTGCGACTGCAAGATATTTTGGTGCGAACCTCCCGGGATTTTTTGTTCATTTCGGGTTCGCACAGTTTTCTCAAATCATAATCTCAGCCTCCTTACATTTGAAATTTTTGTTACATCTTTAATATGCTTTTTTTTATTTTTTTGTTTTGAAAAATCCGGAAAGTAAAAGAACTACATTCAGAAAAAATAAGATTAAATAATAGAAGATTAGAAAAGCTGGTGCAGGCAAAAAATTAAAATCAAAATAATGTATTTATATTATTATACTAGGAGGGCATAAGATACATGACAAATACCTACACCAGCGTAGGGATGCCTTTCGGCACCTGTATCCCTGACAGAATTAATATGATGAAAACAATCATTTAGTTTCAAAAAAATATTCTTAAATGAAATATTTTCATTATCCCAACTCCGGTAACTCTTCTTTTGCAATATCCAACAGCTCCTTATTACGGAAGTTTGCAGAACACATAAAATTTGGAAAATCGCTTTCGTTAATGTCAAAGATCATCTTATGCTCTACTGTTGGCAGGTCCAACCCCCTCTTCTGGGATGTGAAGGATAGTTGGATTGACTCTTTCACTTCATCATCGATCACTTTCCGCTTATGCAAGATAAAAACAAAATTTAAGTTAAGAAAAGAACCGTTATTTTTCACAATAGCATAATTTTCTTTCACACTTTGCTCTAACCGGATGTCTTTCCTTCCTGATAGATACCCATATATAGGAGACCCTTTCCGTATCAGCAAGCCAAAACAGGGTGTGGAACGGAAAAAATAAAGAAGCATCCAAGGAATATTGTATAATGTTGCCCAGTAATACATATATCCGTCTGAAGCCCAATAGTCGGAAAGCATCCGCCTTGCCATTGTTTTTGTGACATGGATTCCTGTTTCCTTTTCAATGACATAAGCGGCCAGGTCAAAATAATCACGGGCCGCATTGCAGATATTGACTTCAAAGTCAGTTACTTCTTCTTTTTTCGTTTCTTTTTTCACATGGTAAGAATGACTGGCATACGGACAGAAACGGTATGCCTGCTCGTTATATTCAGCAATAGGCGTGTTCCTGTTATAATGTTTTCCGTATGGACGGTCTGTGTTTTTTAGGTCTTTGTACAATCCTATCAGCTGGATTGGATTATCACAAGCAGGGCAGACCGCAAAAGACCTTGTTATGCCATCTTTGCCACGGTAGGAATACTTTTCGTCTCTTTGTACAAGGTTTTCGTACACATCCCGGTCTATTGGATAAACCGGCGCTACGCCCTTATGTAACTTAAATTTCTTCATCTTCTTCATCCGGAACATCTACCGGTTCCCGTAATTCGGGATAATAATATTCGACTTTGCTCCACCAGTCTTCCGGCAGTTCCGGTACTTCCCCCTTTTCCTCTGCAAATTTCAGACATTCCAAAACATCTGATAAGCCTATTGTAAAAGAATGGGAGCAATCTTTCAATAAAAATAAGATAGAATCCCGTCCTTCTCCGTCCATCGGCTCATAAACATCGCCTGTTAATTCTGCCCTTGGTTCTAACATATGATATCATCTCCTTTTTGTCATGTTTACAACATTGCATCTTATAATGTACACTCTTATGCTATTAATATGCATTTTTGCCATACTTCTCTTTGGTGAGAAAAGGAATTGGTATCTTCATATTAAAACTGTAAAACAACCATACAGAAGGAGAAAAAAACAAATGACAAAAATCGTAAAAGAAAAAGAACTCGTAGACCTTTACACGAAATCTACGAAAGAATCTTTTATTTCAGTGGAAGGCTTTCTGGATTGGATCGAACAAAAAACCGCAGATAAGGAGATTGTTATTTCTTTTGAAAAAGAATTTTCGTTGGATGACTGGCTGGCAGAAAAGAAAGCAAAGCTGAAACAAAATATCCGTGAGGAACTTGTTGAGAAGCTGAAGCATCAGCCAGGAAAGAAACTTTCAAAAAAAGAAAGAAAGGAATTCTGTAAATCAGAGACATTCCTATCAGAATTAGATGAAAAAACGGAACAAGAATTTGCAGAACGGGAAGAACAATTTAAGATTGCCTGGGAGAAAAACAAAGATGCGATTATCAGGAAACGCCAGAAGAAAAGAGTAGCTTCCCTTGCAGAAAAGGAAAAAGATGGATTCGATGCGTGGAATGAATTTGTATTGGAAGAAGCCCTCCAGCAGTTGGACTATGATTACCCAGACTTCGAGGTGAACCATATGGAAACTATGGTAAAAGAGGTCCAGGAGATCATTGACAATTGGCTCAAGCATGGGGATATCTCTCTCATCTACTTAGATTATCATAATATTTCCCGCAAAGAAAGATTGACCTTTGAGAACCTACCTGATTTTTTCGGTATCATTGAGGATATGCAGTACAACGATGCATTAGTTGAGAAAATTTTCGAGGAACATGATGCTCTGTGTATGGAGGAATATGTCCAATCTTATATTCGCAAACACCTTTGTGGGTGGGAAAAATTGGCTAATGACGTTGCAGATGAAGTACATGAGCTTATTTCCGAGGAAGCGATCGAATGTTCATATGAAATTTGGGAAAGATTACAGCTGGGCAAAGAACATGTTTTCAGTTGCCTTCAGGAAAACCCTAAATATGGGTATCTTACACAGCGCGCTATTGAAAAACAAAAAAGGGAAGAAGAACTTCGGGAAAGTGTGCTTACTGCGATACCGAAACGGTACCCGGACTTATATCCATTAGCACGGAAAATCAAAAGAAAGTTTTTCTTGCATATCGGGCCAACAAATTCTGGAAAAACGTTTGCAGCGATGAGTTCTTTACGGAAGAAAGGCGAAGGCATCTACCTTGCACCGCTCCGGCTCCTTGCCTTTGAGCAGTATGAGCAGTTAAATGCAGACGGATTCCGATGTAGCCTGATTACTGGTGAGGAAAGGAATATAATAGAGGGTGCAACGATCCAGTCTTCAACCATTGAGATGATGGATCCCATGAGGAAATATGTGATCGCAGTCATTGATGAAGCGCAGATGGTATCCGACAAAGATCGGGGATGGGCATGGACTGCAGCAATCTTGGGAATACGGTCTCCAGAGATTCATATATGTGCCGCTCCAGAAGCTGAAAATATATTGGTCCGTTTAATTTCCGAATGTGGGGATGTTTACGAGATCATCCGGCATGAACGCCAGACCCCGCTCACAGCAGATAGGAAGCCGTTCAAATTTCCAAAAGATGTGGAAGCGCATGATGCATTGATCGTCTTTTCAAAAAGAAATGTCCATGCAGTGGCTTATGAATTGCGGAAACGTGGGGTATCCTGCAGCGTCATATATGGGAATCTCCCTTATGATGTACGTCAGGCAGAAGCCAGAAAATTTGCGTCTGGGGAAACCGATGTCCTTGTTTCTACGGATGCCATCGGAATAGGGCTGAACCTGCCGATCAAACGGGTCGTATTTTTGGAGACAGCGAAATATGACGGTGTATCAAACCGTCTTTTAAAAGTATCGGAAGTGAAGCAAATAGCTGGACGTGCCGGAAGGAAAGGTATATATGAATATGGAACATATACTGGGGAAGGGAACATGAGATTCCTGAAACAGAATGTAGGCGCTGAGGTAACAACGATACAGAAAGCAGTGATCGGGTTTCCGCCAGTTCTTGTATCTTTGAAAAGCAGATTGAGCGAGATCCTCGTACAATGGAATAAGATCCCTGAAGCAGACGGGTATACACGGATGGATACCTCCCGGATGAAAACGCTGGTCGAAGATTTGGAACGCCAGACAAATGACAAAAAACTCATCTACAATTTTGCAACCATCCCATTTAATGAAAAGGGAGAAGAGGTCATTCTCTGGGATGCTATGGTTAAGGAAGAACTGTATGGCAGAAGAATGTCATTAAAAAAAGCAGAAAAAATGTTTCCATTAAGGGATAAAAACATGTCCTTAAACGAGATGGAGCAAGCGTATAAGATCTGTGACCTTCTGTACCAGTATAACACCCGGTTTGAGCATCCGGAAGATACAGAGGAAATCCTCAACATAAAAAAAGAACTCTCAAAAAGGATATTAAAGGAGCTCTCTTCCAATGGCTTAAAGCCTCGTCTGTGTAAATACTGCGGACGGGAATTGCCATGGAACTACCCTTACGGCATGTGTCAGGAATGTCACGACAGTAGATATGAAAGAAATAATTTCTATGATTATTATTTCGATTATTAGAACAGGAAAGCGGAGCAACATGCTCCGCTTCCTTTATCAGCACTGTAATTGAAAGGATTTTTATTCAATTATCTTTTTCACTTCTGATACAGGGATACGTACTTTACGCGCAATCTCTGCATCGGAGAAATCACAGTCCTTATAAGCCATTTACATCCACGCACCCGTATAGGGTGCGACATGATTGGAATAAATTGGAAAAATCCCCACAATTGGTTTACATCCACGCACCCATATAGAGTGCGACCGCAAGATATAGTGATTTGTACTATGTCCTCACTATATCCTGTTCTAATCTCTTAGTACACATAGGATTATTCATAAATAATCCGCTATATGTACCTTCTTTTGAGCGCGAACCGCCCGGGATTTTTTTGTTCACTTCGAGTTCGCACAACTTTCTCAGATCATAATATCAGCCTCCTTACATTTAAAATATTTGTTATATCTTTAATATGTATTTTTTTATTTTTTTGTTTTGGAAAATGAAAATAAAAAGAACTATATTCGGGAAAATTTAAAAGCTGGTGCAGGAAAAATGTAACCAAAAACCAAAACAACTTATTCAAAGAGAGGACATAATATGATAAAAGACTAATACCTGCACCAGCGTAGGGATATCTGTCGGCACTGCATTATTTACATCACTGTGAAGTGTGACCATATGATAAAAATATCCCTTACAGGATTAATATGATAAAAACAATTTTTTGAATTCAACAAAAGAAAAACCCCGCCCAAATGGGCGGGGAAAATACATTTTTTATCTGCGCCAGAAGTAGTCATTGACCACCGCACGTTTCTTCCTGCGGTAGTACACACCTCCGGTGACAGCGAGGGTGGCCGCTGCTGCGATCAGGATGCCGATCAGGATATCGGAAGTCTGGACGCTGCCAGAACCCTTGTTGGAACCGCCAGTTGTTTTATCTGGGGTCTTGGTCCTGTCTTTCTTGTCCGGTTTCTCCGTATCTTCCTTAGCTTCCTGTTTTGCAATCTTGACGGTATGGTCTGCGCCTGCCGGAGCAGTATTATCCGCTGTGGCAGTCACATGGTTTGTCACATCTGTTCCCGCAAGGGCGGCATCTTCAAACGTTACCTCGTAGGTCACTGTCATGGACTGTCCGCCAGCTAAGGATGTGCCGGTCGCAATGGTGAAACCATTTCCGGATCCATTCATTGTGATGGAAGCCGGCGTGATGGCGTTGCCATCCGAATCGGTCACTTTGATGCTTCCCTGGTCGATGGACATACCCTCTTTCTCGAAGGCATCCGTGATGACGATGTTCTCAGCAGTAGTATCTGCCTGGTCATTTGTGACTGTGACCGTGTACTTGCCAGTCTCACCGATATGGTAAGTATCCTTATCCGATGTCTTTGTGACAAGGAGCCGTGGGCTTCCCGGCTGTTCCACATTGACCGTATGGTCGGTGACTACCCATGGTCCAAGCGGATGTTCGGTCGTGTTCGTCGGCACGAAACCATCCGGGTTCCATGTCTCCGGTTTCGATGGATCTTCTTCATCCGCTGCTTTTACAAGGGCGGTATTGACGATTACATCCTCTTCCGTTGCTTCTTCAGATACCGTCACGCTGAAGGATACGGTCTCCGAAGCGCCAGATGCCAGTGCCGGGACCACAAAGGACACATAATTCTTATCACCGATAGTGACAAGGGTGCCGCCGGAGCCTTCCACATAAGCGGTCAGTGCCGGGACCTCATCGAGGATAAGGACATTTTCTTTATCCTCGGCGCCAGTGTTCGTTACCGTGATATCATACGTGATGGTATCCCCGGTTTTTACGACAGTGCCACTGGCCGGTTTGGAACTCTTTACTGCCTCCAATCCGTCTTCTACGGTGACTGGCGTCACATCATTTTCTGTTTCCGCCTGTGCATTATCCGCTTTCGCCTTCGCGATATTGACCACCTGCTGTCCGGCAAGGGCTTCATCCACAAAGGTAACATCATATGTTACGGTAAAGGACTCGTTATACGCCAGGTCCATGCCGGTATCGATCTGGTAGGATGTGTCTGTGGTCGTGATCTTGACCGCTTCGGTGATGTCCTTACCTTCCGGATCCAGTAAGCGGATCGTCTCTGGCAGAATCTTGACACCAGCCACCTGCATCTCATCTTTGATCACAAGGTTTCTGGCTGTGCAGCCTTCTTTTGTCTGTGTGACAACCACCTGATAATGGCCGGTCTCACCGACAAGGTAAACATCTTTGTCAGAAGACTTCACGATATCCAGTGTTGGGGCGACCACATCGATCTCCTCATCGGTCTCTACCCATGGGCCTAACGGATGTTCGGTCTCATTGGTCGGGAGGAACGTATCCGGATCCCATGTTTCTGGGGCGGTTGGGTCTTCTTCCTCTGCCGGTTTCACTAAAGCAACGTTGCGGATCGTATCCTCTTCTGTCGCTTCATCAGAAACGATCACATCGAAGGAAACGGTCGCTTCTCCGCCGGCAGCCAGGGAATCGATGGTGTAGGAAACATATTCTTTTCCATCGATCACGACAAGATGTTCCTCTGCAGATGGATCTTCTTCTGCAGCATCATCTGCCCCTGTCAGTTTCGCTGTCATGGAAGTAAAGAATTCCTTCACCTGTGCAAGGACGGAGGATCCCTCTCCCATCTCTAACCGTGCAGAACCATCCACATAAGTGGTAAGGTCTGGAACGGCATCCAGTACAAGGACATTCTCCCTGTCTGCATCGCCAGTGTTGCGTACATGGATATGGTAAGTGATCTTCTCACCATTCTTTACCCTTGTGCCGCTCACCGGATCAGAGGATTTCTTTGCCTCTAACCCTTCATCGATCTCGGTATATGGCACTTCCACATCGTTATCGGTCTCTGCTTCTGCGTTATCCGCTTTTGCCTTCGCGATATTTACGACAGTCTGGTTTGCCAGGGACTGTGACTCAAAGAATACATCATACGTCACGATGAAGCTCTCATTATATGCGAGATCCATGCCTGTCGTGATAGTATATCCTTTTTCATCTGCCCGGATATCAGCTACGAGACGGGTCAGGTCTTTGCCATCGCCATCCGTGATCCTGATGGTATCCGGAAGGATCTTTGCCCCATCGATTTGCAGGGCGTCCTTGATCACGACATTCTTTGCAACGGAGTCCTCTTTGGTCTCTGTTACTTTTACTGTGTAATGCCCGGTCTCACCGACTTCATATACATCTTTATCGGACGATTTTTCAATGGCGAGCTGTGCATTGTCAACAGTTACGATGTACGGGATATAATGTACCACTTCGTTGGTATCATGGAAATCCGGGTCTTCCCAGTGGGAGGCCGGGTCATCTTTTGCTACCTTGAACTGTGCCACATTGTGTACCACGTTGTAACCGGTACCCGTCACTTTTACGGTAAAGGATACCGTCTCAGACTGTCCCGGTTCGATGGAACCGATCAGGAAAGTCACATGATCTTCCCCGCCGATCTGCATCAGGGTACCGCCGGAAACATATTCTGTCAGCTCTGGCACTTTATCACGGACCATCACATTCTGGATCGTTTCATCCTCTGTATTGGTCAGGGTGATATGGTACGTGATCTCATCCCCGGTATTTACCGTGGAACCACTTACCGGGTCAGAAGATTTCACCGCCTGGATGCCATCCCGTGGAAGGTTCACCTGGTTATCGGATTCCGAGCTGGCATTGTCCGCTACGGCAACCACCGTGTTCGGTACCTGCTGCCCGGATAATCCGGTGTCACTAAAATCAACATCATAAGTCACGGTGACCGTTTCCCCATAGGCGAGGTCTAATCCCGTTTCGATGTCGTAAGAAGTATCCGTTGCCGTGATCTTCATATCTGATGTGATATCGCTGCCATCCGGCCCGGTGACCTTGATGCTGTCTTTTACAATCTTTGGTTCCGTACCTTCTTTAAAGAGCAGTTCATCGTGGATGCGGACATTGTAGGCAATAGAGCCTTCTTCCGTATTGGAAACTGTCACAGTATAATGTCCAGTCTCGCCCACATCATATTTGGTGTCATCCGAAGTCTTGTCCGTCTCTAATTCAGGGACTTTGACTTCTACGGTATGGTCTGTCTCCACTTTCTCCCCGTTGTCATCGGTAGCGATGACATGGTTCAAGATCTCTCCCTTTGCCAATGCCGGGTCTGTGAAGATGACATCATACGTTACGATAAAGGCGTCGCTCAGCCCCAGGTCATCATGGGTCTGGATAGTATAGCCGTTTAAGGTATCCACAAGTGTGATATTTTCCGCACCTTTTTCAAGGATCTCTGCTGTCACATCCGTAGTCGTCTGTGTCTTTGCGTCAAATTTTTCCACTTTGATGGAATCTTTATCGATCGTCATACCTGTTTTTTCAAACTGGTCATTGATCACGACATTCCGTGCGATACCGTCTTTGGTGTTCGTTACCTTTACGGTATAGTGGGCGATGTCTTCCGTGCCATTTTCGATCATAGCCGGGAAAGAAACATTGTAGGTATCCCGGTCCGAATCTTTTTCAATGAAAAGGCCATTATCCGGGTCTGTCACTTTCACCTGTGCCGTATCGGAGATCGGCTCGGTGCCTTCGCCATAAGCGGTTGCCGTATTGTCGATCCATCCATCCTCAGTCTCCTCGCAGAACGCCGGCGCCGCTTCTGTCGCGATGCCTGTATAAAGGATCTTGAGTTCATCTTTCGCGGTCATCGTTCTGCCAGTCTCTACCTTGTAGCCATCCTTTGCCTCATTGACGGTGATGGTACAGGAACCGGTGATATCCTCACTGTTCCAGAGCACTTTGATGGAATCTGGCTGAATCTCAATGAGTCCGGCTTCTTCCAGTGCATCTTCCACCGTGATATTTTTGATCGCTACGTTATCCGCTGGTGTGTTGACGGTCACTTCATACTCTGCTTCCCCGCCGATCTGGATGACGTTCGGGTTTACCGATTTATCCATCCGTAATACAGAGTCCGTCACTTTCACCTGTGCAGTGTCGGTCACTTTCTCTGTTCCATCGCCATAAGCAGTCGCGGTGTTGTCGATTCTGCCATCTGCCGTTTCCTTACAGAACGCTGTCGCCGCTTCAGTGGCGGTTCCTGTATAAAGGATCTTGAGTTCGTCTTTTGCTGTCATCGTCCTGCCGGTCTCTACCTTGTAGCCATCCTTTGCCTCATTGACGGTGATGGTACAGGAACTGGTGATATCCTCACTGTTCCAGAACACTTTGATGGAATCCGGCTGGATCTCGATGAGTCCGGCTTCTTCCAGTACATCTTCCACAGTGATGTTATTGATCGCTGCGTTGTCAGCCGGTGTGTTGACAGTCACCTCATAAGCGGCATCCTGCCCTACCTGAAGGACGCCAGGCTCTACGGATTTATCGATCCGGAGAACGGAGTCCGTCACTTTCACCTGTGCGGTGTCCGTCACTTTCTCTGTCTCATCGCCATAAGCAGCAGCAGTGTTGTCGATCATGCCGTCCGCTGTCTCCCCACAAAATGCCGGGGCAGCCTCTGTGGCTGTGCCAGTGTAAAGGATGGTACATTCATCTTTGACCGTCAGGGTCCTGCCAGTCTCTGCTTTGTAGCCATCGTTTGCCTCGTTGACGGTGATGGTACAGGAACCGGTAATATCCTCATTGTTCCAGAGAACCTTGATGGAATCCGCATCGATCTCGATGAGACCGGCCTCTTCCAGTGCATCTTCCACTGTCAGGTTGCTGATCTTAGCCGTATCATTCGGGGTATTGACGACAACTTTGTACTGCGCTTCTTCCCCTACCTGTAAAGTGCTTGGGGAAACACTCTTATCGATACGCAGTGCGGCATCTGTGACTTTTACTTTTGCGGTATCCGTCACTTTATCGGTGCTGTCACCATAAGCGGTGGCTGTATTGTCGATCATGCCATCTTCTGTTTCCGCACAGAAGGCAGCAGCTTCCTTCGTAGCCACGCCTACATACTGGATACGGAGTTCATCTTCCGTTGTCATTGTCCTGCCTGTCTCTACCTTGTAGCCATCCTTCGCCTCATTGACGGTGATGGTACAGGAACCGGTGATATCCTCACTGTTCCAGAGTACTTTGATGGAATCCGGCTGGATCTCGATGAGCCCCGCCTGTTCCAAAACGTCTTCGACTACGACGTTTTTGACCGCGCCACGGTCTGTCGGTTCATTGACAACGACCTCATACTGTGCTTCTTCATTCACCTGCAGCAGTTCCGGTCCGACCGTTTTATCGATACGGAGCGCCGGATCCTCGATCTTTACGGTATTATCCCAAACAAAATGTTTGTCCTTATTATCAGAAAAATCGGCGGTGTTCGTCAGAGAATCCACAGCTTTTTGTGCTTTTGCGATATATGTGACAGTCACGGTCTCCCCGTATTTTAAATCAATGCCGAAATCCATATGGTATCCGGTCTTTGTCTCATTGAGTACTGGCGTTACCGCAAGCTCTTTTGTCTCCCCGTTGGATGTCAGTGTGGCCTTAAAACTGTTTTCATCAATGACTGCGGCATCTTCCGCATCCATCACATCATCGAGCTTTAAGTCTTCCAGAGGATAGTCCTTGGAATTATTTTTCAGGGTAACGGTGTAATAGATATCCTCGCCGACATAATAGACCTTTTTATCAGAAGTCTTGCCGACATTGGTATCATTGGCGTTGACCCTTACCACGTTGTCATCCACTGCCCAATAGGATAATGGATGGGCGGTCTGGTTGGTCTTGACAAATGCTGCAGAGCCAAAGAGCGCCATGACAGCATCCGTGATATCGCCGGCGTCTTTGAAGACCTCTTTTGGTGAGATCTCCTCATCCGTAGCATCATACACTTCTGCTGTGTTATAGATCACATCGTCTTCTGTTGCATTGTCATTCACTGTGACTTTGAATACCAGTTCTTTTGTCTGGTTGGCATGCAGGGTCGGGATGACTGCATATACAGTACCGCCCTCCTGTGTTGCGACACCGCCGCTGTCTTTGACATGGGCGCTGCCATCCACATAAGAACTGAATTCCGGGATCGGGTCCTTCACAAGGATGTTGTGGAGGTCATCCCCTGTCGTATTCCTTACGGAAACCGTATAGGTGATCTCCTCGCCCTGTTTCACTGTCGTGCCGGAATATACATCGCTGCTCTTACGGACAGAGATGGAATCGGATACAGGGGTAAATCCAGTATACTCGTTCAGTTCCGGGTAGGCATTGTCCGCCTTCGCCATCGCTACGTTCGGGATGTTCTGCCCTGCCAGTGCCGGGTCAGAGAAGTCCACATCATAGGTAACAACGATTGCTTCCGTAGACTTTAAGTTCCGGTTCGTATTGATATAGATGTTGTGGTCTGTATTGGCCTCTGCCGGGAAGGTACAGGAATCCGTGATGTCCTGTCCGCCGACTGCCTGCCGGTTTTCATCAAAGCGTACCTTGCTCTTATCGGCAAAATAGAACACTTTGACAGTATCCGGGAGGATTGCGGCTTCTTCCTTATCCAGTGTATCCTTGATCACAACATTCTTTGCTTCTACCTGATCCTGTGTCTCAGTGACGGTCAGGGAGTAATGTCCTGTAGAGCCTACGCTGTATTCTCCGCCGAACCCTTTGTCACACTCTTTATCGATCTGGAGCTTTGCGCCCTCAAAAGCGATCAGGGTCGTGGTCTTCACATAATCAGAGTTCTCGGAATCTGCATAGGTCTCATTGCGGACGGTATTTTCCATGGAGATGCCCCTTGTCACGGTCGCGTCATAGGAGATGATGTATGCCGTATCAGAGGTGTTCCATTCTTCCGGATGGTTCACTGTCCGTCTGGACTCCCATCCATCGGAGGTATCCTGCCCTTTTTCATTGGAGGTCTGGTAACCTACCGGATACTTTTTCCAGGTATTGGCATACTTTTTATCGAGCAGCCATGCAGAGTCTTCGGATACGACACTGCCATTTTCAAACGCTTTATCTTCCCGGTAGATCACGGAGCCATCCGCTGTCTTCCGTTCGGAATCGTATTTTGCTTCATCCGTCCGCTTTAAGCCAGGGACTTTCGTATCATCAGAAGTACCTGTTTCATACTTGCCGTTATTGACTTCATCCACAGTAAGGCCATTCGCCTCATACTGCTGTGCGGTCAGGAACGGGGTAGCGCCCCAATGCCGCAGGGTCCGTCCGGTAAAGTAAATCTCAAAGGCTCTGCCGCCATAAGTGGTCATCTGGTAATCCACGCCATGGGTCAGCCGTGTTGTGGCAGTCTCCCCGTATTTTTCTTTCGGGTTGCCGTTCTCATCCAGCCGGATCTTATGGACTTCGATGGAGTTTTCATCAATGGAAAGCCCATCATTTAACAGTTCATCCGTCACGACCGGATCCCTTGCAACTGTTCCCGGGTGGGAGTTCTTCACAAGGACGGTGTAATGTACTTTATCGCCCGGATGGTAGTTGGTCTGGTTTTCATCGGCATCCACCCTCTGGAACTCGCCGTCAACATAATTCCATTCCCCAGTAAATTTCTGGATGTTTAAGTGCGGGGTATTGATCCACACACGCTCGGTGCTATGCTGCGGTTCGTCTTCCAGCATCAAAGTGGAATATACCGATGCGGTATTTTCCACAACAGAACCATTGGTACAGGTATCCGGGTAAGAGCAGTTATCCCAGTTTTCTGTGGCTTTGCACAGGAAAGTGACTGTCACGGTCTCGCCCCGGTACTGTTTCGGGATGACAACGGTAAAGCCGTCCCCGGTTGCACCCTGGTCGTTATAGTAGGTGACCTCACACTCTTTCGTGATGTCAGAGTACAGGGCTGTGCCGGACTCTTCTGTCACGATCTCGGTCAGCGCGCCCCTTGGGTCAGGGATAGAGGTACTGTTATCCGGTGCGGAATAATTTTCCGTTGCCCCGGAAGCATAGACGATGATGGAATCTTCCCTGTTCTTGTCAAGCTGCAGGGAGTCCGGAAGGTCGTTGTCTGTGATAGTGACCTTATCCATGATCGCATATGGGTTCTTGTCTGTTACAGTGATCGAATACTTCACATCTTCCCCGACTTCCCACTCAAAGCGGTCTGCTTTTTTCTTGATGGCCGGCTCGGATACTTCCACCTGTGTGGTCACAGCGTTTGTCCGGCGCACGTCCGGGAGGGTCGTGTTGCCATCGATGTTATCTTTCACCTTTAACAGGTTGTCGATGGTGGACTTTGTGATCGTGTTATCATCACCATTCAGGAACTCATACAGATTATCGCCTTTGGCAGAATCCCCTTTCAGGTGTCCGTGGCCTTTCAGCCCGGAGGTATCATAAACAGGATCTGCGATCTTGATATGGACTGGGAACTGGATCTGGATCCGGCTGCCAGCCTTATCGCCGTAGAAAGCCTTGTCCTTTAATGCAGCGTCTGTTGCTGTAACGACTAAGGTATTATCTTCCCGTTTCTCTACGGTAAAATAGTCTGCGCCATATTCCTGGTCCCCGATCGTGACAACTACATCATCTGTGCTATATTCCAGGCACGGGTCTACGGCATCATCGATCACGAAGGATTTATAGAAGTACAGCGGCGCCGTATGCTCCGGGATATCCTGACGGATGGTATAGATCCATTCGTTGGTAGAATCGGAGATCCGGTTCTTATCAAGGAGTTTATCCTCCCCGCCTTTTTCCACGCTGTAATCCCAGTTCAAGTCATCCTTATCGGATACAAACTTCTCCGGGTCAGCGATCTGCGGGCAGTTTACGGTCGTAGTCACGGTATCCGTTTCCATCCGTGTCGGCGTGTTCTGCTCATCGATCATATCATCGACAAGGGTATAGGCAAAGTTCTGGAAAGTCATATAGTCTTCCGTACCATCTTCATTGGTATGGAAGTGGCCGTGTGCCCGGATCATCTCCAGTACCGCCTGGTTGCTGGCATCGGAACCGCCCTCATTGCCTTTGGAATCGATATAGACCGGGATCTTTACCTGAATGGTGGTACCAGACAGGTTATCACCGTAGATCACGGAACTGCGGTCCCCATCTAAGACACTGGCTGTCGGTGTGACAGTAACTTTATTGTTAGCATCTACTGAGACCACAAAATTTCCGTTGGATTTCTGGTCTTTTCCATCCACAAGGACTTCGATGTTCTCCTGGTCGATGGTCAGGCACGGGTCGATCTCGTCATTGATGGAAAATGATTCGTAGCGGTACGCCCATGCAGTCTTCGGCGGGATCTGCTGGGTGATGGTATACGTCCAATGCTCATCGGCATTGGTCAGGGTATTGGCGGCAACGTCTGTCTCATCGTTGTCCGATACCGTCTTTTCCGGGGCCTGGATATGCGGCACGCCCACTGTCGTGGTCACAGTATTGGTCGTCTGTGTCTCATTCCAGCCATCCTTCCATGCATCCCATGCGATCTGCACCTGGGCATCGTTCTGCTCCGTCAGGATTGTCTCTGTCCCGTTTAAGTGTGCGGCGGCATCCTTTCCACTGGTAAGCCGTGGATGGTGCTGTTTGATATCCTTCAGCTTTTTGGCGATATGGACCTTCACCTGCATGGAGACCGTTGTCCCCGCATGGTTTCCGGTCAGGTTGGCTCGAGAGGACAGAATGAATGTCATTTGAGCGTATCCGTTCTCGGAAACATATCCACTACGTTTTTGGCACTATCGGTAGGCGGGAACATATCGACCTTCAACTATCACACCATTAAATGTGTTTAGTTAATAATATCGCCTTTGTTTTTAGCTAAATTTTCATGCCATTCTCGTCGCTTAGTAGCTGTCGGTTTCGTCCACTCTGTTTCTTCACCAATAATTTTTAAAGGTTCTTGTGAGCGATAAGAACGCGTTAAGTTACCAGGGAACTTTTTGTCAGTAACATTTGGGTCGTTTTCAAATTCACCTGTAGGTTCTACTATATAAACGCGTTCTCTTCCTTTTCCTTTTGCTAATGCTGCTGCAAGACCTGCCCCATTGACATTAGCAGTGAAATAAATATGGTTCATTTTAAGCCCAGGTTTGTAATTTGAATTTCCACCCGCTATCAGAAAATCACCAACTTTCAAATCTGCCTTTGTCCCATGGTAAAATGGGCCTTTATCTGTTAGTGCACCATTATATGATTTGGCCAATTCATAATTTCTAGTTGCCTGTTCAGAATCACCCAACTCCTCATAACAGTTGGCAATGTTTATATACAACGTGGAGTAAGCACTCTTAACGTTATCATCATCTATATTTTGTGCACACTGTAAGGATGTTTCCATCCATTTTAATTTATCTGTAATATTTTCTTGTATACGAGCTAAATGATAAGCTGCGATAAATCTTTCATAGTCATCCGTTGCTTCGTGCCATGCTTTATGAAACATCGCAATCGCACCCTCACTGTTTCCACAGTCCTCCAATCCCATCCCACTCATGCAGATTTTAATAATAACGTTATTTGGATCAAATTTTTTATTCATCTAATCTTACCTCCAAATTAATTGAATGTTATGATGAGTCAAAATCTCCGCCAGAATGTCCATTTTGTGGTATAATAATAATACCTCATTAAGTTTTAATTTTATTAAGTTTATTAGTATAGCAGCACCAGACTCGTTTTGGAGCTGCTCGTTTTTTTGACACCCATATGGAGGTGATTATTATGTTTAACTTGCCAATCATACCACACAATCTCAATCCTTATCTTGCCTACGTTTTCAGGTGGAAGCATATTCGGATTACCCAAAGGCCTTATTGTGCCCTTCGGTTTCTGATGCTGAAGATAAGTGGAAAGAATTGTGGGCGAGACTTCGCAAGGGAATTGTTCTCTCTCTTTAACAATCCCCCGGATAAAATCAAGGGGATGGAAATGAGAGCAACAACCCATGAAGGAATGCTTCAGCAACTTAAAAAGCTGGAGAAACGAGGATTAATAGAAATCCTCAACGTCAAAGAAGAAAGACAGCGTCTCTTCCTTTTAGAATTTCTTTTAATAGGGAATCGGAAAGAGGCTTTTAGGAGAAAAGGAGCTTATCAGGTTGTTTTTAAAACGACCGTATAGGCTCTTTTTTATGGAGAAGTATACAAAAGATGACATGAGGTATTATATGTTACTGGAAAACCACCTCCAAAGTAAATACCAATCGATTCCTGTGTAGATTTATTTGCCTCGGCATTAGAAATAAAATAAAAAAGATTCCGGATTCTAAAAAAGGATTGCTATTGATGAGTACATTAGCAGTCCTTTATATTAAATATCTATTTAATTTTAATGCTTCTGATTTCATTTAATCCCTCTTCATACCAATCCATATAACCATATTCCTTTCCATAGATAATCTTTTCGAACGACCAGTATTTTTCTTTCATCCTATATTTTTCCAAAACTGTCGGTATATCCTTATGTTTGTAATGGTTCAATATTTTTGATACAAATTCCATGCCGTATTCTTCATCATCTTCCATCAAACTTATAAAATCATTGTCGGGATCAGAAATAGCTGCATCTCCAAAATCGATTATTCCACAAATAGTATTTTTTTCGGTATCAAATAAAATATGATCACTGCTAAAATCGTTATGAATAAGACAAGGATAGTATTTGAAGTAGATTTCGTTCTCTAGAATATCCCTGTAAAAATCATCCACTTTCTTCATCTGGGGACCCTTTAATTCCCTGGATAGTAACTTTTTGATTTTTTTATTATCTTCATTTATCTTCTCTCGAAAATCTAATACCAGATTACTTTTGAATCCAGAGATGTTTATGCTGTGAAGTTCACTTAGAAATCGGGCCAGGTCCTTAGCTGCCTGATTTTGAGATTGCTTCGGCAGATTATTGAGTAGAAGAGGTGTCAATGGTACTCCTTTAATTTTTGTAAAACCTGCGAAAGACATTTGGTACGTTTCTGATGGCATTCCTGTAAAAACCACCTCCGGAATGGGGAGGGGTAATTTATTGTGGATTCTTTTGAGTATATTTACTTCATTAAAAAGATTAGTAGATCCTCTTGAATGCTTTGGAAATTTAAAAATGAAATCCCTGTTTATTTCATATGCAATACAGTCATTGCCTTCTCCTGAAATCTCTATTGTATTGATAGTAAAATCAGGATATAACTGCTCTATTGCCTTTTCTACCTGGTCGAAAGTATAAGTTCTCATGACTTCTCTACTCCTTTTAATCAAAAATCTGATTGACTGTAAATAAGAATTTAGTAATTATAGTTAATTCATTTTTGTTTCATGCTATTTCCATATAAAAATCTTGCATAACCTATCTCTGCAGCATTTTTCATTAACTCTGCATTTAACCAAAGTGCAGTATCTGCAAAGTTCCTCTCATCTAATGGCCATTTAGCATTGTGTTTCATTAAAAGTTCCCCATCGGATAACTCACTTAATTTAGATACCCATTTCTCGTGCAGGGATTCTATGACTTCTTTAGCGTTTTCTATACTTCCAGGCCATGTGATATCTTCTTTTTTTATCGATCCATTTCCAAAGTTGTAATCTAATGCAGTGGACCACCAATATATGATATGCCACATTAACCAGGCTATACTCATCGGTCCCATTTCATAGCTCTCACTTTCCGGCCAGTCTATGATCCAACCATCATTTACCTTTCGTACCTGAAGGCTTTCGAAGCTGTACGCCCAGTATGCTTCTGCTTCTTCCAGATTTTCCGTATGGTATTTATAGAGCTGCCAGCACATGTCTAACTGAAATAAGATGCTATCTCTTATCTGAAAGCTTTTCATTACTAATTTCCCCTTTTAAATTGTCATTATAGACAAAAAGTCCATGATCTATACAATAAACATACAATTTACCACTCTTGAGAAGTGGGACTCTTAAAACTGGACTTTGTACCGGATATAATTTCACCTTCCATCATCTGTTTTATGTCTGCTCCCAAAATAGCAGAAAGTTTAGGCGAGACTAATGATCGTTCCTTATCAGTCAGGTGCCTGTCTGACGAGAGATTAAATGTATCTTTCATATTAATAACACCCAATTCCTCTGAAATGAGGTTTATTCACAAACTTTTTTTGTTCTGAATCCTATAAATAAAGCATTTATTAAATACCTAAATTCCACGTTGTTTTACGAAAACCATTAAAAATCGATATTTTCGCTGAACCTACGAAGAATTCAAGTAGTTACTCCTACATTTTAACATTATTCACACCCCTTCCTCAACACATTTGAATAAGATATACCCATTATTCTCAATTAAGTTGCAAATATCACAATTCTAGGTTCAATTAATAAACCACTCGATTCATTCAAGCGATTCAAGCGCCAATTTATCAATCGTTACGACTCTAAGCAGATACATTTTTTATACACCTCTTGATAAGGATATTTGCTTGAGAGCTTCATAATCACAGACCTAGCTGTTTTGATAATTTTGGCCGCAAGAAAAACGTATTTCAAGCGAAATGTCTTTATCTGCTGCCTAT